>Ga0126342_10005967_pt1 | contig 21451 bp, 19 predicted proteins | sample Cyp1metagenome_FD_92528 | JGI IMG/M metagenome (GOLD analysis project Ga0126342, IMG submission 92528) | Coral microbial communities from Lord Howe Island, Old Settlement Bay, Australia - Cyphastrea 1 metagenome | ecosystem: Host-associated > Invertebrates > Cnidaria > Coral ... | reverse complement strand
GGAGGATGGAAAGGTTGGTGTACGGTGGGTGTGGTAGGGTGGGTACGGAAGGGTGGGTACGGGGGGTACGGTACGGTGGGTACGGGGGGTACGGTACGGTGGGTACGGTGGGTACGGTACGGTGGGTACGGTGGGTACGGTACGGTGCGTGCAGGTACGCACCCACCGTACCCACCGTACCGTACCCACCGTACCCACCGTACCGTACCCACCGCACCTCCCGTACCGTACCCAGCGTACCGTACCCACCGTACCCACCGTACAGTACCACCGTACCCACCGTACCGTACCCACCGTACCGTACCCACCGTACCCCCCGTACCGTACCCCCCGTACCCACCGTACCGTACCCACCGTACCCACCGTACCGTACCCACTGTACCCACCGTACCGTACCCATAGAAAGTGTCATATGTACCTACCCGTACTGAATCATCAGAAAACATGCTTTTCATTCCTCTTGAAATTAGATAATATATATATATATATAATATGTATGTATATATAAATATGTATATAATATGTATGTATATATAAATATGTATATAATATGTATGTATATATAAATATGTATATATATATATATATACATACAATTATATACACAGTATTTAAATACGTACATGATATACTATACTATATGTCTTACATATCGTCATTAGCCGTTATTAGTCCAGTATTAGTTATTTTATCCTAGTTACCCCGACTTTGCCTCCAATGCTGCAACGGCCGCATCTCGCTGGGCTATCCAGAAGTGTAACCCCTTAGGCCGGCTGGGGGATGCCACTTGGAGAGAAAAACATAGAAACACCATGAAACCATTCGAACAGTCCATGAAAAGTCCATGAAACCTGAGTTACTCGAGGAGTTACCTGTGAACTCTGTCGAGGTCAACCGAGTTACCGCCAAGATACGACAGATCTATACAGATCTGCATTGAGATCGTTGATCTTGTGCTCTGGTATTCTTGGGTTCCGTGAAACATGGTGCAACTGCCTTTAAAACTTGCCCGTGGAGGAACAGTGCACTCAATTCCAAAGGCCTGAGACGCGGACCCTCCCGACTGAACTTGCAGTAGCGCAGCTACAGTTGTGCAGCATCTGCGTCCAAGGCTGTGGGATGCGCTGGATATGCACGTCGCCTTCTACAGTACTAGCCGCCAGCCGTGACTAGCCTGACTCTCGAATGTGTTACGCTGAAGTCTTTCCAGTGCTGACCTTTTCCCATGGCTGCATCTTCGCATCCTCTTTATTCATCATACTACAATCAATATTACAAGATGCGCACGAACATCGGACGCCCCAACCACAAACCCCTATTGTCCCTGGGTTCCTTGTCATAGTTCTTTCAATCATTCCAGTCCAAGCAAACCCAGAATGTGTTGTCACCGGTGTGCTGAAATAGTCTGACAGACGTGTATGATCTCTTGTGCGTTTATATTTTAAGCATAGTCTGTCTAGACAAAGTCCAGATCAGAACTTCACATAGTTACCATGAATTACTGTTATATTATTGCTGTTCATTGCACTATGATAAACACAGTATAATCATGTATAATAAATTGTAATATATAGATGTATATAAAAAAAAATATCATCTATATGTATATATATATATATATCATCTCCAATGTAAATCACAGCCCTGGCCATCTGCGCAGCCCTTAGCCTGCTGTAGGAGACGCAACGATGCGATCACGGTCGCGAGTAAAAGAACCGCCAGGGCCGTGAGGAACCTCGGTGCAGATCGGTGCTCGACGGGTGCAGATTGATGCACTGTGATATACATCGTCCTCAGGTCGTATCGCTGACATTAGGTCGGTGAAAAAAAAAGTGAACATGTGATGAAGGTGTGATAGATTCCAACATGAATCTCAGAGTGCAAGGGATATCGAGGAACTTGGAAACTGTTCAAAGCTATCCAAGGCGAACCAATGTTGCACACTTGACATTTCTTTTCACAGCAATCAAAGTTCCAGATCGTAAATAACTAGCTCCCATAAACAGACCCAGGCTCATCCGAAACAGGTGCAACTTTTGGAAACAATATGAAACAAATTGAAATATGAAACATGATGAAACTAGGTAGAGTATGGTAGAGTGCTTCTCGAACAAGTCCAACAACTTGATCATGGTCGGTGGTGACTTGAAAGAACCTTGAACCCTGATCCGAAGATTCACAAGCTGGACTGGTCCAGCGCTACCCGTTTCCATCACAATCATCAGTGATCAAACGTCAGTTGCTGAGTGCAAGTGGCAAAGGCTGACTTGTGGCCACTTCACTCAGAACCTGACAGCTGATCCCAGGTCGGACAAAAGGTTCTGATTGTTGTGATGTGCTGCCGTCCACTCAAAGCACGCATATTCGCTGTATGTAACAAAAATATACAAAAGTGCTTTAAAGAGTGTCTTCCGTGGTCTTCGTCTTTGATTGGATGGCTCTTTCCCGTGTCCTCCGTGGAAATTCTTGAGCCGCCACTGCGAAAAGTGATTGATGCACATGTTGACTTTGCACAAACACTCAATATTATATATATATAGTCTGATTGATTCCAACATAATTAAATGTTTGCAATATGTCAAAGACATTCAAAGGCTGCGTTTGATCCGGCTGTTCCCTCAAGTTCTCTCTCTCTGTCACGCTGACCTCTTCAAGCACCGACATGAGCAGAGCCACAAGGACCAGCACAAGTGTCACAAAGGAGCGATGCAACTGCGATGGCAGAGGCAATCGCCTCGGAGTTTGATGTGTTTGAAGTATTTTGAAGTCACAAGTCGAAAAGTAGGCAAAAGTCATCAAACACATTCATACACATTCGAACACCTCAGTTGCCATCACATGCTATCGTCTATGTTTTTGTCTGGATATCATGATTGTCTTCTTGGCCCTTGATTGGGATATCCGCCAGACTCACTGGCTGCAACGATGGGATACACTAGCACTTGTGCTGCAGCATTCTCACACTTGGTCTTGCTGTGAGCCTCAAGATACTGTATCTCTCAACACGCTTATCAAACGCTGGGTGCCCCAGCGACAAGAGTACTCTAAGCTGAGCCGTGAAGAGAGGATAGCTCAAGGCACCCAGAACTCAGAAACATCATTGAGGACAACTAAAAGCGCGCTCTTCATAGGAATGAGCGAACCAGAGTGCAAAACGAATGGGGCAAGAAATGAAAAGAACAAAAGCATCGAACAAACAGTAGAAACACAAGTGCCCTTCCTCTGGAAATCATTCGATCCATGGTGATATCAGCACTAGAACTAGACATGCTGCTACATTGACTCATGCAATCTCGTTCTTTAACTGCTCTTCAGGGTGTCATGATGTGCCATAAAAAACACAAAGCATCAGGAGGTGCCAGGACACATGGGAAGATTTCTTGACGAGCTGTTGAAAAATTCGTTTGACCACATCACAAGGAGAGTCTCGCAAGAACTCTGAGCTCAATGCGGGAAGCGACTAGCACGGCTGCTGTTTGTGAGGATGCCTTGTTGCATCAAAAGCTCTCAAAACCGAATTGCTAATGGCACTGAGCCGAGCTGTTTTTAGACCTGGCACTGTATGCACTGTGTGAATCCTATTTGGCCTTTCTCATTTAGTTGGTGCTCATTGGTGCTCTCAAGTTGAACAAAAATAATCCGACATGAAGAATAGGAACTGAACTTAGAAGATTTGCACCAAGTGCCTCCAAACAGATTGCGTTCACAATGTCTTCGCTACCCTTCAAGTAGACGTGGTCACAGAACCTGAAGCGTCATTGATATGAAGCGCATGGAAAATCACTCCAATTGCTTTAGATGATTGTAGATTGTACTAAACCTTTTCTTTTCATCAATGATGTGAGATGATGCCTCCAAAAACTTTGTTGACCTTGTTGACCTATAGGAGAGGTGGGGGGGGTAATGATCCGGTCTCGCCATTATTGACACAACAAGTGGTGAACTCCATCCCCCATTCAGTAGCCAAAAATCGGGCAAAAGGTGACGCAAGACACACGGGGCCTTTGTGCTAGGCCGCGCATTGGCATCTTGAGTAGTGGCGAAGCACCGAGGTAACAAACACTCAGCAGGATCCAGGCCAACCTCAGTTGAGAATCTGAAGTTTTAAGATGTTTTAAGATGTTTTAAGATATTCAGATTCAAACCGTGTTTCAATGTTTCTTTCGGCGTTTCAATCTGTTTACAAAGTGTTTTACAGAGCATCTCATTGCATGGGCGAAACCCTAACTCGCCACTACAATTTTCCAGTTTTCCTTTGCTTCCCTAGGTTCTCAAATGGACGCCATCCTGTTGTATTCAGTTTCAAAAACTAATTAAAACAACTACACTGACGGGGTTTGAAACTGTTGAAACACCTTGTGCCTCGGTTAAACGCTTGTGAAATCTTCGCATATTTGGCATCCAACCAGGGTCACCTGGCCATGCAGCCCGGTCCAGGCAAACTCCCACAGATGAAAACGCTGAGACTATTGCGAGGCCTCAAGGGAGGCTCGGGGTAGTTCAGGGTGATCTGAAGAGATCTGCAAACGAGCAAAGGACATGGCAGTAGTGTGACAAACAACATGGGAATATAACGAAACAGCATGAAACAGCAACATGAAGGGAGTTGCAAAAACGGAAAGATACGGAAAGCCTGCAAGAAGTGTCAGCACATGACCAAATGAGTCCTGGAGGTAGTGAGAGGGGCCAGCGGCTAGCGATCTTGAGCAGCGCCAGCTGTACTCCCATACTGCACAAGACTCCATGAAGAATTTATGAGACTCCATAAGAGTTCCATAAGTCTCTTTAGGAATTCAATTGCTTTTGCGCAGTCTCGAAACATGTAAAACGCATTCTATATAGTATCATTTTGGCCAGGAGTACTTACATTGCAGAGACTGCATGATTGAAATGTCATTTTTTTTACGTGAGATGGCATCAAGTGGATACTGCAAGGATTTGACAAGCTGACCAACTTGAGGCCCAGGGGTAAGGGTTGAAAGCTAGCTTGGCAGGGAGTTTGGCATGAAAACACAAAAAGGCACAGCGCAGCTGCGCAGCTTTTTCGTCAACGTGGACGAGCGGGGCATGTTGGTAAGGTGAACATCCAAACCTACGTATTGAGGCGATGTATGTTGGATGGGACGAGGATGACAACATAGGATTATTGTGTACGGTTGCACGAGGAGGATGAGGAAATTCAGAATAGCCAACATGATGACTATTGATTGGGGAAGATTCAAAGGTCCACCTTCGGCATCGGAGTGGACCTTTGGAAGCGCGGGAAGAAGTAACGCAGTGCAAAACCAAAGTTGCGGACGAGAGGTAGGTGTGCGTGCGCAACATGAAAATGAAGCTAGGCCAGGGTTTCATACAGCGTAAAGTGCGAAAAGTGTAAAGTTGTAAGGGTGCAAAGTGAAGTGTAAGGTGTATGGCGTGAAAGTGTAAAGTGTGGAGTGTGGACTGTAAAGTGTAGAGTGTGCAGCGTACAGTGTACAGTGTCAAGTGTGCAGTGTAGACAAGTGTGAAGTGTAGAGAGTAGAGTGTGGGGTGTGGGGTGTGGGGTGTCAAGTGTAGTGTGTGGAGTGTAAAATGTAGTGTGTCAAGTGTAATGCGTGAAGTGTAAAGTGTAGAGTGTGGAGTGTCAAGTGTAAAGTGTGGAGTGTGGAGTGTAAAGTGTGCAGTGCAAAGTGTAGAGTGGGGAGTGTGGAGTGCCAAGAGTAGATCATGAAGTGTAAAAATGCAGAGGATGCCGATGCTGCCGATGTTGCTGACGGTGTCCCCGGGGATTGAGCCCACACCACGGCCAAACTGCTTGGGGAGGGGGGGGGTAGTTAACTGAGAAGTTTCTCACGGTTGGAGATTCCATCCCACCCAATACCTTGCTAAAGCAAGAGGGACTTCAGCTAGCAGAAGATAGCTTTCGTGACAAGCTGACCTGGAGGTCTGGGTCGTTGGTTAATTCCACAGACATGGTCGGCATATCTCAAATAACGGGTCTCGAATGTGTTTTGCGCTGAAACTTTCATGACAGGTCCTGGAGCAACCGACGACGGTGCCGCATTCGATCCAACTTTTCACCATGGCCTTGCGAGCTCCAGAAAAGCCCGCAGTAAAAATGAACACTTCATCTTCATCACAAATATAGAGCAAGCAAGAATATACAATTGACCTGTGAACTTGAAATGGGCTCACTATACAGAATATACAAAATAATGATGCAAGTCATTCCTACCATGTACATTAAAATATATTAAGTATAAATGAATTACAGAATATGAGAATCAAACAATTGGATCCGTTAAGACTTTGCTGTGTTGTGTTGCTGTACCTCAAAAACAACACCTATTGAAATCAGGTGATCAGGTGATAATGATGAAGAGATGTGAAGATGGGATCAATGTGTTCTCTCTCTCTCTCTCTCTGCTTCCTGTTGACCTTCAGGATTCTTCAGGACATGTCAAAGCTCTTTGCGCAGTGGTTCTTCGGATTCACGACGCGCTATGACACGCCTATCAAGCGATCCAGGGATGCGTCCTCCTCGCTGTTCACTGTCAGAAGGACGCTTCTGTACCTGAAGATTCACTGAAGATCAACCATTTGTCCGGTGGGTATTACTTTTAAATGTCTTGCTTAATCTGCCCAAACCTGCAACAATATTTTTTGTTGGAACACTATGGGCTGCTAACAGGGCGCGTCCAACTTTTTCACAACAAATACACCCAAAGCACACACACAAGCATACCGCACGAATATGTCAAACACATACGCACACACCGTGACAAGACCTTTGGATTTGGAACAGCATATCTGGGACAATATTTCCCAGCAAAAGATTGTCCTGAAGCATCATCTTGAATATTCTTGAATGCTTTCAAATTCCTCAGGCGTGGGCCATTCCCAAAGTTCGGGGCCATGGGGCAAGAGCAACCCCCTCCTGACCACATCGATCCACCGGCGAAACTGTTGGATGTTTCAGCAAGACCGGCAAAACCTACAATACTCGATGCAAAAGTGGCAACGATTGGGGCTTGCTGCTAGGCAATCATGTCAAATCATGTCAATCTTAAAGGGGGAATGAGAAAAAGTGCGAGGCGAAACAAAGGTGCATCGTTGACTACTGTTACTTTTGATCCTACTAGATGCCAAACCCTCTTCTGTTGTCATGCTGAGTCATTCTCTTGCCTGGGCTGGATGTGATTGGAATCTGAGAAGAACGCTACTGGGTCTACGGGTGGTTCCATCATGTTCCATCTCAACATCGCCTCTGAATTGCAAGAATCACCCTCTGCAGCGCTGCCTGGTTTTTCGAAACTGGACCGGACTTGAGAATTTTCCACGCAGGTGAAACCCACAACAAAACCATACAAAACCCATGATTGCTGCTAGTTCGATTCTCAACTACAGTATGCTGTGACGTGATTTCAAAACAGGTCCCCAGAAAGCAACACACACACACACCGTGAAAAAGCTCAACAAGCCAGCCATGAAAAAAGCGCGCGGGCACAAGTTCTTTGTCCTTCAAAAGACTTTTTTGTGGGCAAAGTATCAGAAGGTTGTAACATGTTATGAGTACAACAAACAAACAACTATGTACAATATGTGCAGCTTACATGTTGTGGCAGGTTCGCGACTTCACGAATCTCCTGTAAACATGGTGCTTCATGGTGCGTAATGGTGCGTCATATCTCTGCCCCTGCCTCACCGCTGTGGCGCCATCTTTGGGCGCTAGCTGCGGCAAAGTTGCCCTGAGGCCAAAAATTCTAAAGATGACGGCACACAAAAGATTAAAAAACACCTAAAACGTGAGTGAATAAAACCAGTACATCAAACTTGATCCACCTGGGAATCAAAGTGAATCAAGTAATACCAAGTAATACATAGTAATACCAAGTAATACCAAAGTATATAATATAGGGATCGAAAGACTTGAAGACTTGGCAGCTCTGCCAGGCCAAGCCGGAGTCTCTGGATGTCACTGGGCGTCTGCCGTATGCCGTATCATCCTGTGTCATGCTACCGTCATGCTACCGTCATGCTATATCACACTGCATCATACTTTGCTTGATTCACAGATATTCACACTATGATCATTTTCCACATACAACAACCATGTTGTATCATGTTGTATCCAGTCTTTGTCCAATGTTTGCTCTCTGCTGTTGACCATCCTTTGGTATCTGCACAGCGCATGACACGACATCAGTTTCGGTATGTTTTGGTGATATTCCACAATCAAAAGGCATCAAAGAGCCGGGACTGGACACCTCCCGCACTGCGCTCTGCCCCTGCAATGCTGAGAAAAGGATCTCAGATGATCTCAGTATGTTTCGCAGGTCAAATTTCCTGGAGTAGCCGGATCTGAGAAATATTTCATGTAACATGTATACATCCATCGCATCCATTTGTTCCAAACATTTCCAAACACAATTCACATATTATTCACATGCTATTTCTCGATATTTTTCACGTTACTGAACACCGGCTCATCAAAAATCCGAATCGATATGCGTCACAACGCTGCTGAGCCTCATCAGACAACTTGTGCAAAGATAAGGCCTGACAAGCCAGATCAAGCGCAATTATCAAGCGGGGACCCGGCGGGGACCCGGCGTGTCCAAACGCAATTGCGCCCTGAGGCATCAGATAGCATGTGGCCGTTGAGTGCATTTCAGTGCACTAGATGTTCATCAGATATCCAAATTAAATCCAATTAACGCAACATCAAACACTATCTGATCTTTCATCTAACATATATATCATATCTATTCACATCTCACACTTCTAACATATCTGACCTAGACCCTAGCAGCAGACCTAGCATGAATCCGCAATCCATACCAGCTGCATCCCACACCTCGTGCGTTCGGAAGACCTGTCGGATCAAATTCTTGTCTTCTTCAAATCCTGGGCTATCGAGCACCTGGACATGGCCCGGGCTCGGATGAACAACGGAGAAAGGAATATAGAGACCCAACGTGACCCAACGCGAGAGATGGTAATATGTACAAAAATATGGTGGAACTATCCAAGAATCATGAGCGTGTCATCAAAATAGACGCCTTTCAAGCTCTCTCAATTCTAGAGCTGGATGGATATACTGTAGCCTTAGGTGGCCGGCACCACTAAGATCGGTTCTGGTCCTTTTTTTTGGCAACTCTCGATCGATTATGTGCCCAAAGTAATCTTTTTCAACCTTGGGAATTAATCACGGAGTTTGTGGGAGGCGGCCAGGGGTGTTTCAGCACTGAGAAAAAAGCGCTGTCCGATCTTGATGCTGCCGCATCATGCCGCATCCCTAAACTTACGTGTCAACTCATCTGGCATTTCTGCGTGTAACTTGATTTCCAGCCTGGTCCAAATGGCTAGAAATGTTGCCGCCGTTCAGATCATTCATCAGATTGCTGTCATCTCGGACCTCGAGACCCGGGAGATGGAGCTAAGCATCGCACTTAAGCTCTTGCTATGGACCGCTCAAAAAAAATGGATGAGAACGTCAAACCCACAGGCCAAGGGATCAAAAGATATTCTAATTTGTGCGACTGTCTGGGTCATACATGGTTAGTCAATGTTAGTCATCTGCAAAGCCCAAGAATGGCATTTCTTGTCAACCCCAAGATATACCGCCTATGGCTGTAACCCCTCTTGAACCAACTCGCCAGGTTACATCAAGGCCATCAAGGTACAGTACATCAAGAACCTCTCTTGATTTGACACGCCAAGGATTGGAATTGTCCTACCTTTTTGAGGGCACCTGATATGATGTGATGGGATGAAATGTTTCATTCAGGAAGAAAGCTCAAGCAATGGAACGGCATGGGAGAACCCAGCACTGATCCATCACCGTCTCCTTCTCCGGAATGAAACGACCAAATAACACGGAGGGACATGCTGTTCATTTTTGGCCCAACCACTTCATTCCACTCTCATCCCAGGGATGAGTCAAGATAAACTATATGAAACAAGATTGTATAGCGATCCCGAGGGTTGACTTCACAAGATACAGTAAAATTCGCGGGCTGACCTGACCTTCTCAATATCAGCATGGGCGTGACTGTGGCAGTGACAAAAAGTTGTGCACAGTGCAATGCATTTTTGCAAAAGTGACACGCGAATCAGACAGTCGATCAGATAAACAAAACGTTATTGCATGTGTGCGTGTTGTGCAGATATGGAAAATAGAACATAATAGAACATATAATCCACCATGGCATTTCACATAAATTCACAGATGTGTGCCATGAGTACCCGTATCAGTGATATCCTTGTCTGGGCCTTGGGGTACTGGAGTCTCATCTTCCATCTCTTCGCCAAAGATTTAGCTTCCTCTCGCCCCGCCAAACATTATTATTAGATGTTATTAGATGATATTATAGATGTTCTTCTTAGTGGTTGAAATATGTTGAAATCCCGTGGCCCGGAATATCCTCTGAGGCTGGTCACAAGCACAATGAGATGCGGCGAAAGGCGGCCAAAACGCTGGAGCTGCTCAGAGCGCTGGGAGTTGTTGCCCAACTTCTGAAACTGCGCCAGACGCCAGGCGTCGCGTAACCCAAAGCCAACGTGAGTCTAGTATAGCCTAGTGATGTCTAGCGCCACTGCAAACCCAAAATATCCCGAATTTATTCAGTGATCTTTGCACAATCTGTAATGGTGTGCATCAAAACTTTGATGTCTGATGGAAAAAACCAGCCTTGACATGGGACACTTTCCGGAATTCCCGTTTTCAAAACCGGATCGTTGGTTCAACGGAAACACAAATGGACAGCGTCAGACTCCTGTGCTCATACTAGATCTGATTTCCGTTGATTTCCTGGCGACATCATGTCGATGTTCGATACTATTTTCTTTACTCATGGTCAAATGTTCAAAGCTGCATCCCACAGGCACCAGATGTGCGAAGCGAGCTAAATCTCGCAGCTGGTCGAGATTCAGCACGTCTTTGAACATATAGACCAGCACCTGCAAGCACTGATGATCACTGATGTCTTAACTTCAACAGGGACAGGTTTCCTGACACCATCCATGGTTTTCCCACTTCGTCTACTCACTCTCTTGATTGCAGTGACAGACTAGACGACGGATGGCCCGAGAGCGTAAAGGATCAAGTTCTTCTGTTGTTAGTATCAAGACAATATATTACAATACAATATGTTAAAGATACTTAAAGATGTAGGATAGGCAGACGAGAAGAATAGTATCAAAACAATGTACTACAAGACCATATATTAAAGATGTATTGTAGGCAGACGAGAAGAAAAGGATAACATGTCAATGCTTTAAGATGAAAACCGACGAAAAGTATACAAAGAGTTCTACATCAGACACTTTTACACGCAAGTACTTTACTTTACATCCCTTTCGCACACAAACGCTTTTACACACAGATCCCTTTACAAACAAGCTCTTTTACATTTTTTTTTAACGCACAGACACTTTTACCCACAGACGCTTTTCCATAAATCACTATTACGCAAATATCGTTTCAACACAGACGCTTTTTCACACAGACTCCTTTACATACAGACGCTTTTACACACAAACGCTTTTACACACAGCCACTTTTACACACAGATTCCTTTACACACAGACATTCTTACACACACAAACGCATTTACACACAGCCGCTTTTACACACAGATGCTTTTACACACAGACGCTTTCACACACAGACACTTTCACACACAAACACTTTTACACACAGACGCTTTTACACACACAGACACTTTTAAAGAGAGAGAGAGAGAGACAGAGAAAAGAGAGAGAGAGAGAGAGAGAGGGAGAGAGAGAGAGAGAGAGAGAGAGAAGGAGAAGATGAAGATGTGAAGATGTGAAGATGTGAAGATGTGAAGATGTATGTGAAAGTGAGAAGATGTGAAGATGTGAAGATGTGAAGGGCGAGAGAGAAAGAGAAAGAAGATGTGAGTATGTGAACATGTGAGGATGTGAAGATGTGAACATGTGAAGATGTATAGCAGACCTCCGCTCTTAGAAGAACCCTTCCCTCAGACGCTCTCGGGAAAAAAACATCCAAATGCAGGAAACAACATCAGCAAACAACAAACATCAATTAAAACTCATCTAGCAGGGAGATCTGCTATGAACGCATCAAATAACACATGATGTCAAACTGTTGTGAACGCATTGATCTCTGGGCACCTGTGGCACTAACACATTGGCGGCATGCAGCCTGTGGAAATGCCGCGGGGATGTGCGGATGTTGCACTTTTCAGAAGTGTCGAATGGGATGCGCCCTCAAATATAGTTGTTCTATGACAAATAAACACTTTCACTATCTTTCGCTCGTTTTAAAAATACAAGGCACGCGAACCTGAGATGCTTATGGCCTATTCTGAGAAAGCACAGAGCTCAAGGGCACGAAGACCCAGTGCCACGAACGTGAGGTTTCACAAAAACTGTGGTGACCCTTTCAAGCAGGTTTAACCATGTTTAACCAAGTTTGCAAATTTCCAAGTGATACATAATTCTTTAACTGTCGTGTGCAAACTGAAGCTGTTCGGTTTCTGAGTCATTGATGCTATTTTATTCTGAGCAAGCGGCCAGAAAAAAGATAGAAATCAACGGAAGTATATTATACATAGGAGGAAGATGGATGAAGTACGAACCAGAAAAACTTCGCACAACATTGTGCGCAGATGTGCGCAGGATTGTCCACAGCCTGGCCTCCACTGTTGCAGCTGTGAGCTTGAGCTTGTTGTTTTCAGGCCCTGGGAGTCGCACAAGTTCAAGTGGAAAGGTAGGTCAGCTGCCTGGCGTAATGGATTCAATGGTAAACATGTGAAGTGGGCAGATCTCCACTTCAACTGTCAAGTGTCCTGCAGAACTCCCCATATTCTCCACCGGCATCAAGGATCATCAAGGACTGTTTTCAATAATGGAATATTCATAGAATATCATACAATAATAAACAAACACTAATACAGAATGATCATCAGAATTGCATGTGACCGTTTGTCACGGGTCCTCTGCACGCAGCAAAGCTGACCAAAGACCTGGAAATGCTCAGGCGGACACGAACAAAGGCGGACCACATCTCATCCTACACCACACTCAGTGTCCGTGCAATGGCTTCCAGAGCTGATTGACACGGGCATAATTCACAAATAGGATCCAGCATGTATGTGATTGTAAAATTATCTGATTCATTCTGATTCTAGATGATTCTATATGAACATTCTACGATATTTAAATATATTTGAAGTATAAAAACTCTATCCACCTCTATCCAACGTTTTGGATCTGTATCTTGGGCAAAACAAAGCCAACTTGGACATACTCTCTCCAACAGACCGGACAGGTCGATGGAACACTCCTGAAGCTGTTCTTTGTGCTCCACGCCTTTAGTATGAGACTGGAGCGTGTGGCCAGCAGGGAATTCTGGGATTTCAAAGCCCTTCAGCCGAGTGCACTCCGTCACGGTCCGTCACAGTTTCACTTTGCTGTCTAATCATGTTGGGTTTGAATTCCACGAAAACTTTGAACATCTTGAGAACATCAATAGGACAATCTTCATTGGAATGTTTCAGGATGTTCGAAGATATTTCACAGGATCTTCAAGGTCTTCTCGATATTAAATTCTCGGTGATTCTTCAAGGTCTTCAAGGACATCTTGGGTCTTCGACATTTGACTTAAGACATTCGAAGAACATTCGAAGAACATTCAAAGAACATTCGAAGACATTGGAAGACCCGCCGCCCATGCCGCCCATCGTGAAGTCAAGGCCCTCAAGGCCCTCAAGGCACCTCGGTGGAGAGGTTCTTGGCCCACAGGCTGAGCAGCGTGGACTTTCCCACCTGGATCACATGGCGTCATGGCCTATGGCATCCTATGGCATCCTATGGCATCCTATGGCCCATGGATTCCCATGGCACGTCTTACATGTCTGGAAGGATCTGGAAGGAATGTACACAAGATGAACACTATTGAACAATCACAGCAAACCTGGTTGACATGTTCAAATCTTGCTCTTCTTGTCGATGCCTCGCTTTGCTATGCTTTGGTTCAAAGCTTCGCGTCGAGGCAAGCCCCATTTTGTTCATACTCCGCACAAGGTATCACCATGCCACCTGCAACGTCGCCTTCAAAAGCGTCGCAAGCGGAAGCCCAAACTTTTGCTGGTTCAAAATCGTTTAAATGACAATTTCATTTGTCTTGTACTCCAAATGAATTCGGAACAAAGAGTTACTGTTCCTGCACTTCAAGGGAGTCTCACAAAAACGGCCGTCATAGTAGGGATAGTACAGCGGGTAGTTGGTATTCCACAAGTTGTTGTGAAGGTTCACTGCCATACCTTTGATACTCCCGGCCACCAGTCTGCTTAAGCCTTTGCCAGCTTTGGCCACCGATTCCTGGTAGCTTGCAGGTAGTGGGTTTCCCACAGGAAACTCTGCAGTGATGGGGTTCATGTTGATGGCATCCAGTGAATCCAATGTCAAGACTCCGCGCGCGGTTTTCACAGAGATGCCACCCCACACACCATGAGTAAACTGATTCCCACCATCTAAAACTCCTTCAGGGTCAATCTCCTGACCCAACTTCATCAACCTCCATGCACTTCCACTGCCATGACCTTGTTTTGACACATGTGTACTTCGAGGCACAAAAGAAATGGAACTTGACTCTCCGAGCATTGTCGGCTGCTTGCCGATCGTAGTGAAGGTCAGATCCAAACTTGATGCCGCCGCTGTGATCTTCAGATAGATCTTGGACGGAGCTCCATAAGATGAGCTCGGCTTCTGTGGCATCTGCATCTCTGCCAGGATAAACTCGCCACTGCTGTTCTGCTCAAAAAGTCGAGCCAATGTTGGCCTCCAAGTAGCACTTTCGGTGAAATTGTTTGAGCCATTCTTGCAAAATCCGGTTTGCATCTGATGGTCGTTGAGGTATGCCTTGGCTCCGAAAAGTGAAAAACATGACCCAAAAATACCAAAAAATGCAAAAAGAAGATTGAGAAAAAATGAAGATGGATGGCTTAAGGTCTGGAACTTGGAAAGAATTGGCCTCAGATGGTCCCATAGAATGCCCTGTCGTGTGCCAATTTCTTCCAAAATGCATACGTGAAGGGCTTCCACTCGGTGTCGTTGAAGGTTTGATAGCTAAAGCCGCCAAATGGCGCGGACGGTGAAGCCAAATCTTCTCCACCCGGAAAGCGAAGCATCACAAGACTCCCATCAGAACCCAGTTGGATCTGCGCGCCGCTGGAAAATGTCACAATATTTTGTAGCGGAAGTTCCTTCAGATCGGAGGTGTCCGGTTCCTTCACATTTTCGACGATGCTCAGCTCCTCTCTCACCACTTTGGCCAATGGGTGCGGCGCGGTCTCCAGGGCACGAGCCGCCAACTCGTTGAAGATCCGTTGCTCTGCCCATGACTCTGCAGCCTTCATGAAAGTCACGTTCGACAGATCTCCATGGAACTTGCTGGTGTTGTAGTCATCACCACCACCCCAACCAGAGATCCCGGGAGTTCCCCAGGTATGCTCTGGGGCCTTCAACAAGAAGAAGGTCATATTCTGAATGGCTGGGTCAGATGGCTGACATCTTGGCTCGCCGGATTGAAGGCACTTGATCCAGGCTCGCTGGATGGCCCGATACTGCGCCATCTTCAAGGGATCCGATGGATTTCCATAAACCCACGTGTCACCCACTTCAAGAGAAACCGTGGGCAACTGGTCGCGAATTACCTGCACGTCCTCAAAAAATGCATCAAAGGTTGAGGCAATAACTTCGGCGCCTGGGTATTCTTTCTCCACGCTGTTCAGGATGCCCATGACCTCTGAGACATTGGCAGGTGGCCCTGTGTTGTCAGTTCGAAACTCCGTGCACAATGCAACACCGTTTGGTGCTTCAGCGCAATCCTTCAAGCCATAACCTCCATAGCCATAGGGATGGTAAGCCACTATGATGTCCGTCTTGGTGGTGTTGTCAATCCATCGATGTAGCTTGGGTGCCTGCCCAGGTTTGCACGTTGAACAATACAAAATAACACACACACAAACACACACACGATCAAAGACCGATAAAGGATGATAAAAGATGATAAAGGACGAGCAAGCACGAGAGGCAATACTGTTATATAAGAGCTTTAGCTCAAGCCACCAGATCTTCCATTTCAGTGCACACAAAAGGCCAAAGAAAATCAAAGAAAGAACTTCATGAACACATTTCAAATAAGATCAAATAAGTATGGGTCGATTGATCGGTTTTGCTTGATTCGACATGCATTGAATGTGGAACTCCAATTCCACGCAAATTGGCCCGAGAACATCCTGGCACTTGTGTCCAGCCGTGTCCTGTGGAGGGAAGTCTGCTCCATTGGATCCAATGGTGAGGCCAGTGATGTTGTACTTGGCGAGGTGTGGCAGCACGGCTCTGGTGACGTAGATGGCGTCGCGGATACTCATGGTGCGAGTCGAAGGCCGCCCAAAGCGCCGATCCATACGACGAGTGAGGTCAAAAGCCGCGTGCAGTAGCTCAGGCGAGAGATTTTCAGGTTGGATGTTGAAAGGCGCGGCATTCCACGCAATTTCTCCTAACTTTGCAGCTGATGAGAAGTTCTTCACCTCCTCTTCTGATGGACATTTCAAGGGTGGCTCAAACGTGTTGTTGAGATTCCTGGCCAAGCAGGAGCCACTGGGATCTTCGGCGCAAGGACATTCGAGGAAGCGTTGCATCAGCCACGGATGGGTGGTGTAGGTGAAATTTCCAAGTCCTGAGGCTTTCATTTTTTCCGCAGTTGCTCTTGCCGATGGAAAGTATTTGTGCATGTACGTATTGTCAACTCCATTCAGGAAATCTGTGTATCCCACGTCGTAGTGATTCATAAAAACCACGTGGACTTTGTGGATCTTGGGCTCTGAAAAGTGGCTGCGTGAGGCGGGTGAGCTGACGCTTTTTTGCCATGTCCCCGATGTCCCGTGTGGCCATGTGACCTTTGGGTCGTGACCATCGGTTTCCACCACGCCTTCTCTGGCTTTCGCCTGTCCAAGTCTCTCCCTTAGACCTGTGGCTTCACACCGGATGGTGGTCTTGATCCGATGGCGAGTTTCATAAGAGTAGACTGGAGTCAATTTGCAAACCTCGACCATCGTCATCTTGCCCATATCACTCACCAGCCGTGCATAGCTGCTGTTGGGAGCTGCAGCAGCTTCAGTTGCCGGTTGAAAGATTCGCAGCTGAAAGGTGTCCTTTGTCGCATCTGTCCATTCACCAGAGAGATCTGGCAACTCCGCGCCGTTTTCATTCATAATGACCTTTCCATCCCAGGTCCCCGGGTGACATGAAGCCACAGCCAACAGCGCAAACCATGTGAACCAGGCAAGCGCTGCCAACATGGCGAGTGATAGCACGATGATGGTGCAAAGAAGCACGTCCTTTACAACAATTGGTTGAAAATGGTTGAAAGGAGGGGTTACTTCTAGTTTGCGCTACATTCCAATATCTCTCAAGGCATCTGAAGATATCTGGCCAATTTATTCATGTTGCAAAACATCCTCTTGAGGGCGCGTTCGATGCAAAGGCGTTCATGACAAAAACAGGTTTCGACATCTGCCGCGCCTCCGCCCTCCGTTTCATATGACTATTGTGACTTTGTCCCAAAAACGTCCAATAACTGTGTTCAATCTTTTGTCCGCAACTAACAGTAACTAACAACAGGTCAGACTGCTTCTATGTAGGCTTCGAAATGATACTTTTTAAAGGGCTCGGAGTTGCCCGGACACGGTCATCGCCAGCGACACACACAGTGCCGATGGGCCCGTTGAAGACCCAGTCATGAGGGACCTCGCACGTTTGCGTTGGATGTCTTCAAATGGCCCTCGCTGTAACATTTTCTGACACGGTGTCATGATCCAGGTTTTTGAGTCTCACTCCGTCTGTGCTATTTATAATATTTATAGTTATTTATATATGTCATCTGGGTCAACTCGCAGATGTTTGAAAGCTTCTCTGTTGCTTGCCGGCAACATTTGGTAACCCTGTGATCCAAAAATGTTTCTTCATGCCTCGTATTCATTTCATTTGGTTTAAATTTGTTTTACTTCGCTTCATTTTTGTTTTTGTCTGTTTCGCCTTTTTCCACATCGAGGCACCTCCAAAGATAGCTCCTCTGAGCGCCAGAAGACCAATTGTTTTGGCCCCAGAGGCTGTGGCACTGGCCTCCCGTGAAACGTCAAAGTTTGTCAAACCCGAAGTAACTTTTTCAATCTTTTACAAGTCACTTTTTCAAACTTCGAAAAGACACGCCATTGACAAATCTGACAACTCACTGGATCTGATTGTCGAGGTGGCACTACGGTGACACTGCGATGAAACACTGCGATGAAACACTGCGATGAACGTCAGACTGGACAACGGGCAACTATTGGAAAATAAGTACTGTTTTGGATTTGTTTCTTTAGATCCCTTGAAATTACACGCACCCAAATATCCAAATGTATACAATGTAGTTTAATACGGCATTCTGGTACACATGTGCAACAGAAAACAAGATGTGCATGTCATAAGTGGTTTTCCAAAAATATTCAACATGAGTCTTGTGTGTCTTTTTGTCTTCGTATTGCTTTGACTTCAAGTGGCTCAGTGAATTGTTCCAGGTTGTCTCTCGTTGCCTCTTTGTCTCGGCGCCTATCGCAGGTCAGCTTTGACACGTTGGATCTCTGCAGGATATCTCTGGACATGCAAAGATGAAATCGTATGAAGACCTGAAATGATGAAATGCAAAGCGCTCTTACCAACTGAACACAAATGAGTGCTGAGGAAAGCAACACTTGAACAAAATTTACCGAACAACAAACCACAAAAAAATGAGCGTTGCTGTCCGCTTGAAGTCTTCGGACCCATCTTCTGTCATCGCCTTCTACTGTATCATCTTCTGGTCTTTGCGTCTTCATGCCCCTATCGTTCTGCCAAATCTGCCTGCTACATCAGCAACGGCATGTCTCAGGCCACAACACAAAAGCAGCAGCAACATCGCGACATTGCCAAGCATCAAGTCTCGAATCAAGTTGAATTATATAGGGCTCCAAGACCACTGATGATATGCAATTTCTTGAATTTGCGAAACTGTGCTGTGTTTTGTCTTTGTTGCGATGGGCTTTGGTGAATGAACAGGTGGTTTGGCATCAGAATGACAGATTCAACAGGATCCAAATCAATGCGCACACCTAGTCACAACTACACCCGTTCCTATGAATGTTTGCAAAGTCTTTTTTGACATGCATAATTAGCCAGCACTTCTTGTTATCCAAATCATGGTGTTCTGTGGAGTTGCGGAAACGGTTTTTGGATTCGTGTTTTGTGGCTTTGTTGATCCTGGAACGGTACACAAAGGCTGGCAAAATTGTTCACTGAATTTCCAGACGTATTCCGAATATTCCGTTCACCCCCACACCATGCACTTCAACACCTCAATCATGCATGAATCATGAACAAATACGTGCTGCAAGTAAGGTGCTGATGGGCCAATTGTCAATGAAATTCCACGTTCCTCCGTTCCAACTATTGAATGGGAATTGTCGGGCACGAACAATTATTTCATGTCAGGGGGTTGAACGCCTTTCCTGGTGCACTGCAAGGTGATATGTTGCCTCTCCTAGTTCAGTCGCACCTTAGTGGACTTGTGAAACAAATTTGTGACCCACTTGGTCCAGTCATAATGAGTATGTTTTAGATTTTACAGTTTGATTTCTTGACATTCGAAGGCTGAAAAATGTCACGTATTTGCCTTCCCTCGATGCGAGCATTTCACGCGAGCTGGGAACAGTAGTTTTACAACGTTTCACCTATTTTTGATAAACTTTGTGTTTCCTTGACATCAGGAACAGAATACGCATCAACCATGCTATCACACGCTGTTCGACATTAGCCACTGAGTCGGGCACAGGTTTCCCAAGTGGCGAGAACTCCACAGTGCAACTTGGAAATGTGACTGTCACTGTATGTCACTGTTCCATACAGTTCCTCTCTACATCTCTCATCATCTCTCTACATCTTACTGTTTCTGCCGACTGTCACGCCGATGTCTGACTGCATCTGATGGGCAGCGCGGCTCCATTCGGAGATCTTCCCGCACCGCCAATGCCGATGCCTGGGATGCCTGGACCCTGGTAGCCCACCACGGGCGCCTTTCTTGTCCGGAAACATCCGGAAACACATCTTTTGAAGATCTTTGAAACATTTTGAAAATTTTTGAAGCATCTGAGAAAGCGACCGCTCAAAAGCAGCGTTGCTTCTCTCCGAAAGGCCGTCCATGGCCGGCAACCCTCAATGTTCCAGTTCTGATGAAATTTCCATCTCCTTTGAGAATGGAATAAATACGACACATCTGGTTTTTTACATGTCATACATTGATATTGATGCACCAAGACCTATGCTGGACAAGGCTGTGCCATCACAGGCTGCGCCATCACAGGCTGACCCGCTACCGGCTGTCCCACCACCATTGCTGTTCCGCCTTGTTGCTGTGGCACCTCGAAAAAACTCAGATGACTTATTGATGGCACCGTGTTGCAAGTGCCAGCAATGGCGCGCAATGATTCAAGAGCCAGCACAGAATACTAATGTAATCAAGAAGGGGTCGCAAAATCCAAATTCCATGGAAGTCCTTCCAAATGCAAGCCGCGCAAAGCATCTCGCCTGCTGAATCACTGTGGTGGTCTTGTCCTGCATAAGAGTTGCTGCAATGCACCGCAGGCTGGTTTGTCTGAGCAATATATGAAATATTAGAGGCTTCGTATTAATTAAGCATGCATTAAGTATGAGTTGGCGCCTCTGCTTTTGTGCGTTGACAGCTACTCTTACCAGACACAACCATCGTCCAAGAGTCCAATGTAATCTAATGTAATCTATTTTCGTAGCTAATCTTCAGCAGCGCGGCCCAGGCAAAAAAAATCCTTGAAATAATGCATTGTTGGTATATGGTTTACATATCTGCCGACCCCAGCCTAGTCTTAGCCTACGCGGGGCGGCGCCTGGGATCACCGCAGGTGTGCGACATTGGCCGTGGCCTGGCCACGTCTGTTGCCAACCGCGTCTGCTGCCTGCAGCTTCCATCTTTGCCACGCCTGCTTCTGCCACATTCCTGGCCACGCCTGTCTCCTAAGCCTCTCCAGCTTCCACCCTCCCGGCCCCGTCTGTTGCCAAATGGTGTTTGTGTGGCGTTTTGAAGGTGCCCTTTTGCATTTTCCTGGCCGGGTCTGTTGCCAAATGGTGTTTCTATGTCGTTTCGAAACTGCCAGATGGCATCTGTCACCAGGGCCTGAAAAACCACCCTGCAGCTTCCACCCTTTGCCGCACCTGCTTTTGCCACGTTCCTGGCCATGCCTGTCGCACAAGCCTCTCCAGCTTCCACCCTTTGCCCTTTTGCTGGCCGCGTCTGTTGCCAAATGGTGTTTCTATGTCGTTTCGAAACTGCCAGATGGCATCTGTCACCAGGGCCTGAAAAACAACGCTG
>Ga0126342_10005966_pt1 | contig 21452 bp, 18 predicted proteins | sample Cyp1metagenome_FD_92528 | JGI IMG/M metagenome (GOLD analysis project Ga0126342, IMG submission 92528) | Coral microbial communities from Lord Howe Island, Old Settlement Bay, Australia - Cyphastrea 1 metagenome | ecosystem: Host-associated > Invertebrates > Cnidaria > Coral ... | reverse complement strand
ATAACCACGAGATCGCGGTGCAAGGCGCCTTTTAAACGCCTTGAGCCAAATTAAGTTAGGCGTTGTTACACCAAAGGTTTAGATATGGTGAAAACTGTGAATTAGCCCCAAGGAGCTTTCGTATTTCTATGGGCCATCTATACCATGGCTATGTTAAATAACCAGAGGGTATATCAATGTATATCATGATTCATTCAATGGATTTCAGGACATGTTCTTGTGACATTCACATTGTCACTGCATGTCATTACTAGTAATGATTGCTATAGACGAGCAATACTTATTACCACGAGCATTGCCATGACTAATTACTAAAGAAATATTATTTGTGTAATAAAGAGGGGCAATAGAAATGGCATTCTTAGCGATCATGTCTAGCCATAGTAACCAATATCAATAATTCATGCTGATCATGCTACTATAATTAGTAATAATATTGACACTATAATATACCATCTGGTTATTTAACATAGCCATGGAAAATCACCATTTTTAGGTAAGCCATCTATTTCCATGGGCCATCTATACCATGGCAAACTGTTAAATAACCAGAGAGGTAACACATTCTTAGTAGTGATGACTCCACACTATCGCCGGCAGCCAGGCCACCCCATGAGGACTTTTCTGTACTTTAAAGTAATAATGCTGGAGAAACGAGGACGTTTCCAGGCGCATTTTCTTCAGAGCATCATGTATTCAAGGCCGAGGCTAACTAAGCAGACGGCGAATCTTGGGGTATCTTGGGCGAATTTTTGGAACTCAAATTGGCTAAAAGGACAATATCCCATAATAATGACTATAGTAATAATATCCCATAATATCATGCCCATAATATCCCATGATGAAATGGCTAAAGTCATCATGCCCATCATATCCCATAATAATGACTAGTAATGTTTAGTACTATGTGAACTTCGTAAGCATCATCATTCACCGAAACAAATAGCACTAAACTGCTAGAGATGTTCTTTTTTCATACAGCAATGCTGGAAATACTACAATTGCCAGCTTTTTGGTCGGAATCCTACAAACCTTCCCCCGGATCGCCAAGCCGGGCTCAAGTTTCCAGAGAGACACCAGCAAAGAGGATAGAATCGTGAAACGATCTATATATATATATATTCATATGTGTGTGTGTATAATTATAACTATATATATATACGCACACACATATATATATACATGTATATATCATATCTATTATACAGTATATGCTTATATATTTATGTATATGCTCAAATCTGTTCACTATAAACTCTCACCTGCTAGTACATGCCGCTGCACTCCGGTAATCTAACCGTTAGCATCCGTTAGCTGTGGAAAATGTTTCATTTAGTTCGATGATTTTCCTATCAAAAAAGTGATTGCCGATTAGCAAACAGCGTCTCAGTCAGTCGAAGTTGTTAGCACCTCAATGATTTGTCTCCCCCGGCCAGCTGCCTGCCAGATCGTGTTTTTCGAGTGGGAAAACAACAGGAAAAACGACAGAACTCACCTCCTTTTAATACATAGTCCATGCGGTCCGGTAATGAACCATCCCACTCACCAACCATTTAGGGCTTCATTTTACATCAATCATCCCGCAATATCCCGGGCTATTCGGGGTGTATCATGGTGATGGCATCGGTTTGCCACATTCATGTCATGTTTACAAAAAAACGTGCAGAATCTAATGTCCTTATAGAAATTCTGCCAATAAACTACCCGAGGTCACCACATTGTATCCATTTCACTGACGTGAAGATTTTGGCTAACCATGGGGGACACACATAGGAGTAATGCCCATGACACAGATGCTGGAGATGCTTTTGGGCCTTGGGTTCAAAGATGTTTTTCCTCCTGAATCGCCTAGTCATCCTCTAGCAGCTCGGTTTGGTGTCTGAAAATGAGGTAAAAAAAACACCTATTTCATTTGCGGATGAAATGGCCATTGAATTGGGCAAATAATGATGGACCATTGGTGCCCAAGTTTCAGAACCAAAATTTGCTGCAGAGACTGGCAGGGAAACTGAGTTTCTCTGAGTGAGACATTTCGACATCGTCAAGGCTGTGACACCGGTCAAATGGGCTCATCTTGACCGGCGATCCATCAACAGCATGCAGCGTGTTGCTTTCGACTGGCCTTGGCAATTCGGATTTCGCGAGGAATCTCCAAAACGAGGAAAAGAGAGAGGCAGAACTCTGAAATGGATTGAAATGGCGTATACCTATGCGTATCTATGCGTATCTATGCCTATCTATGCCTATCTATGCCTATCTATGCCTATCTAGGTCTTAAAGTGCAACTTGTCACATCAGGCCTGATGGATTAGGCGTGAGCTTGTCCCCGGGCCTTTGATGAATAGTGAAAGGCGGTCAGTTTTTACAACAACTGGATGGCTACAGTGCTACAGAATCAACCAAAATCATTGGAAAATCATCGATAAAACCATTGGAAAAATAGGCGAATTCCGTGTGTCACAAAGGGCATCACGCAGTACCTGTGCGACCCAAGGGCAGTATCTGCTGGATTGTGCATCTCCTCAGGGTCTCCCATGAAGGGAACAGCAGCTGCAAAGGGGCCAACGGCCAACACATTTGGAGGTTTCTTAGAATGGAACCACGGATTTCAAATGATTTCAATACTAAAACGGTCTAATGTTTAATGATTTGGGGATACGGGATACCCATGACGAAGCTACACCCACACATACCCACAGTTTCCGGAACTTCATATGCAAATTACATTTTGCAACCTCAAAGGTCCACGAATAAAATCCTATGAAAATTTTACTCAGCTGGTAAAATGCACAAGAAGGCCCATCAACAACTCCCTGGAGCTCTCAAAATTTTAACACGCTGCGCACCCTCAAAAGAGGCGATGAATGATGATTCATGGTTCTATCCGTGACAAATTCCAACACCTTTGGGGCCAAGGTTCCTTCAAAAAAGAAAATCCTCACTGAACAACATCCATTCCCAAATCTATTTTCTCACCGAAAATAAATCGATGATTTCCCCAACACCTCAGCCATCTTGGTCCAAAAAAAAACGAAAACCCACGGAAACTCAGTTCCTGCGGGTAGTACCCCGTGTGGAACGGCGACATCTGCGGCTTCTCAGGCGCTCCACTGCGACTGCCGTAGACCGCAGACATCTCGGGCGCGGTCTTCATGCCTTCCTGGGGATGCTTCAGCTGTTCCAAAAATGTAGGGTCAATGGGGATTAATCATAGCTGCACAAAAAAAAATATGATATAGTTGGTTCAAACTACCCATCCAAGGTTGACCTAGTAATGTGGAAAAAACATTGGATGGACAAAAATGATTTTTGTTGGGGGCAAATGGAAATTTGCACATTTTGGAATATATTGCGAACCATCAACGAATCTTTCTCAAGGGATTCCTGACGATTTCCAAGCCGTTCATCACAGCACATGCATCCTGGGTAAATTCGTTCCAATTTCCCGTGGGGTCATCGTCTATCCCACTTACAAACTGGATTGTAAGTGTTGCATCGTCCCCCCCCTCCCAAAAAAAAGAACACACAATTTGCGAACCCAGTTTGGGGATTGAAGTAGAGTGCTATCTATTTTCTGGGGGTGCTATATCCATACTTATGAGCACCAGCTTTGCGAACTTAGGGCTTCCAAGGCAGGGGGCCATCAACCATACACCAAGAATACACAGGAGGGTGCAACCGATATGCCACTGCTTAAATGCCCAAGGTTTGCTTGAGTTCAGCCAAGCATCTGTGCCATACGCAGCATACTGAGTATACTGCTGCTGCTGCTGCTGCAGCAGTTTTTGCTGTTCGATGGTTTTGGCATCTGCAAAGAAAGGCTTGAAGAGTCCGCCGGAGCGTTCCTCGGTTCATGCGCTTTTGTGGTTTTCAGCAGGGCACTTTCTGGAGGCTCCAAGTATATGAACATGCTAACAACCTTCACATTCAAAACCATTTCAACTGCTGGAGTCACTCGTGAAGTATCACCTGGTAGGCAGCCCTGTCCTTGGCCTTACGCCCGCATCTTTGCAACTTGTCCGTAACCAAACTTCCCTTGGCATGGCTAACCTTAGATAAGCTGCATCTTTTTCGCTGGGCCTCACATGCATAAAACATCCTTGATTTATGGCTCAACATTCATTTATTTTCACCTCCCTAGACCCTCCAAGTGCCCATAAGCATTGTTATTAAATAGTCATTAGTATGTTACTGTTATCCCTCACAATTACCCCTTCTGGAGAAAAATAACAACCCAGGGCTACTTAGCAGCTAGGCGTACCCAACCCTGGGAATTTTCATGGTCAATCCTCTGCAAAACCAGTGCCAGGCCCGTGTTTTGCGCCACGCGTCATGCTCCTTGAAGAGCTCCCATGCAAAGTCTGCCGCCAGAAAGTGGACCACGGGTAGCGCCACCAAGATACCCACCTCTCGCTGGTCGGCTAATTGGAGGTTTCCCATAGGATCCATGTATGCTATATATGGTAACATTTACCATCAATATATCCCAAATATCGAAATGTTAGCATATATACCAGCACCATGGATCCTATGGGTTTATAGCTGGGAAAATCCTCGATGAATAAATCACTCATCAAACATGGTTGGCAATGGAAAATCCCCATCTGCCACAATCCTCGAGGTGCAAATTAATGTGTTCAAGGGAAACTGATCGAACTAAATGAGAATTTGTTCTAATTCTCGAAGGTAACGACCTTCTGAGGGATCGAACAGCATCCCATGCATTTGAGTTTGCACATTTTGCTTGATATAAATATGTGTGTGTTGTAATGTTTTGTATGTGTACAATAAACGAACTGCAGCTGTCCGCCGAAACAAAAGGCGTGGCGAGTTGAAAATACTGATGATCTGCAATCAGAAATTTTCGTTCCGAACGATTCGTTCCAATTGTTGCAACATGGATCCAGAAAATTTACACATTAAATTCTCCAAAACCACCCCGGCCTTGAGGAATTCAAGGTGAAAAGTCTGCACCAGGATGCCCTGCAAGTTCCGTGGGGGCCCAATGATTTTTGCAAAATCTACCCTTAAATCGACCCTGGTCGAATATCCAACCAGGAAGTTAGACAGCAAAAATCTGCAATCGAACGTGATGAACCAAGGGGTGCAACCGTGCAACCCACGAAAAACCGCATCTTGCAGCCACCTTTCCATGTCAGTCTGCCTGATTAGCATGTGATTCTTATTTTTCCCCTGCTGGGGCTGGGAGTTTGGGATAGCAATCCTTGACAAACCACCATAAACAAATAGATAGATGATGATAGATGTGTTTAGTCAACAGCTAAATCATATCCGCATACATGTTACCCTCTGGTAATTTAACATAGCTATTGAAAATCACCATTTTTCATGGGAAAACTCACTATTTCGACTGGGCCATTTTCAATAGCTATTTTGACATAACCAGAGGGTAATCTAATGTGGGTAAAACAATGTCATAAACCATCCCCCAGCCATGACAAAGGTTTATAGGTGGTATGTAAAAACCATTCCCAGTCATGGGTGGTAAAAATGACATTGTTTTAACCACATTATTCCAATTATTAACCCATGATTAACCCATGATTAACCCATTAATCATCATTATGGACCAACCATTATATAATCCATTATAATCACCATTATGAACCCATTAACCATTATATAATCACCATTATGAACCATTAATGATTACTAACCATAATAGTTATTAACCCATTATTAACCAACCCCATGGCCCCCCCACTACCCCCCCTTTCCGCATCCCTCTCCAAGGCGCGGTCAAAGCTCCCAGGCCGTCATAGACCAGAAGAGCTGCAGAGATCAAGCCCCACAAAGAGACGGCCGTGATGTCCATGCTTTTCTTCAAGGCATACCAGCCCAAGTAGACCTGGAGAAGAAATGATAAGAAATGGAGAAAGGTATTTCACCCTTCAGAAATGGTGAATGGTCAGTACTTCATAGGGGATATGATAGGAATTAGGGGTTTAATGGGTGATGAAAGGATATAACTGACATATAACTGACATAATTGGAATAGTAAAATGGGAATTTCATGGCAATGTATAACTGACAAGACAATGAAAATAGGATATGTGAAAATCTTTTCGGGATAGAACGGTAATTCGTGGGAAAACACTTGCCATGTTCATGCGTATATATATATATATATACAAATTATACAAATTTAAATGTGTGCATATATACATGTACACATACATACATAAGTATGATATGCGGGTGTGTCTGAAAAGGGGATGCCTCAGTTAATGGTCATTTAATGTGGACACTAATCGAAGGTTTTGCCTGATTTTGAAGTAATGATTATAAGTATTTGTTGGGATAAAGTCGGCGAATCGTCGATTAGTTTCGAAATGTTGCCAAGAAAGGAACATCATCCGGTTGGTGGTATACCTATTGTTCCCAATATATGAAAAAAAAATCTGTTTGAAACCACCAACCAGTCATGGTTTCAATATTATGTTTCAATTATAATTTCATTGGTTTCTTCAACATGAATAAATGGCATCGACTATAAGTCATAGCGTTCTTCATGGTTTCAATTCCATGGGCTGCACTCCCCGTTGGCCAAGCCGTTTTTTTTTTTTTGCGGCGAAGCTGCATTGAGGCCCATGAAGAAACCTGCAGGGTGGAGCCACAATAATCATCGCCTTTTCTGGGGGTGTGTGTTATGAACCATGAAATATCAATATAAAATCCCACCCCTAAGATTCAACACCCCCTTAATGGTCCCCAGTATGTGGGAAAATCCCTGAGAAAAAAAAACTGGCTTCGGTTGGGGGCGTCCCGGGTCCCGTGGACGGCTGGGCAGTTTTTTCGCACCTCCTAAGGCTTCGAAGAGGTACACCAATCGCAAGACTGTGAGCGCGGCCCTTGGGATTGCGCCGCGTGCCGCGCTCCATGGTTTCATGGGATTGGTTGAAGGGAAAATCTTCACCAGAAACCATGTTTTTACCATCAAAGATAGGGGCTTCCTGGAAAATTTTTCCCAGCATCCAATTCTATGATGAATATTGCAGACTTTGACATATGAAAAAGATATGGGTCAAACCCTGCAATGAGGAAATAGAATCAAATAGATCAAATAGATGGTAGAAGGTGGGATCTTTGATTTTGCGTTGAGGTCAAGATTTGCTTATGGAAAATGATGATCAACCAATCATGTGCCTTCCAGCGGCCCCCAATGGGGGCTTCAAGCTGGGTTCCCAAGGTTGGCATCCACTGCTGTTGAGAAGCTGTAGGAACACCAATCCGCCCATCCATGCTTTTTGGCCGCGAGTGCCAATGCCCTGGCAATGATTTCCGTAATGAAAAGAGGAAGCTGACGAAAAAGATTGAGGAAAGGGAAAAGTAGGATGAAAGCTCTACTCTACATCCAAGTCTCAAATCTGTACAAACCTGGCATTTTAGCAAGTTAGGTGCGCCCTGTGTTCATGGCAATTACATGCAGCGCAATCAACAAATGTCGAAATCGTGGTCCCCTTCAAAGCTCGAACAACTAGGACACCCCCCAATAAACAAGAAGTCTGGTTCACTCCATTTCGGAACCATATAGTTCAACATCTCATACACAATGTCATCATCTCCCACATGCAACACTGTCATACACAATGTCATCATGTATCTCCATGCAAGGAGCTTGATTTCCCGCATCACAGGGCCCTTTTCCATCGCATCCTTCCCATTCCAGGCTTCCAGGCACCTTGCCAACTTGCACGGGGTAATGTACGTATTCCATCCTGCACCATGGCAGGACTGGCCACTGAAATCTCGGTTGGAAAGATTTTGTCAAAGCTGCATGCTGCTGTTGAAATCACCAAGCATTATTGACAGTGATGTCGCAGTGGGGTATAGTTATAATATGTTCTAATAATATGTTGGAAATATTTATAATCCATCCAAAGCTAGGTAGTTGTAATATGTTCTAAATATTTATAATCCATCCAAAGCTATGACCTTTTCGCAAGGGACCCCCACCCTTTGGGGGCGAACCTGTGAGTCTTCAAGGATCCCGAACTACGCTATCTGAAAGTTTGATCGCCGTATTGCTCGCCTCGGTATTTCAAACAACTGGGCTGTGAGCAAAACAATCAAGAGATATCAAGAGTTGGTTTCAAAAATACAACACATTCCAAATGTATACTGGACCACCCTATATTGAAAATATTGAAATAACAAACAAACAGGTTGATGATCATCCGAAACAACCGAGAAATTCTGGAGAAATCAGGCTTCTTACATCTTACCATCGAGCGAAGTTCTTGCCAACCATCACTAGAAGAAGATTGGGTGCACTCAAGAATCCAACGTGACGGTAGCACTGGTAGCTGATCTTTGGATCCCAATATTCAAAGTGCGGCTGAAATTGTGACGCTGTCCGCATCCACCCTATGACTTATGCTGCCGAGAGTGGATACTTGTTTGCTGTTTTCAGTACGCCAGAACTATTGAATTCTATCGAGTTCAACCAAAGCATCATGCCACAACAGTTTGTATTTTGTGTTGGCCACTTTTTCGCAATCTGAAAATATCTGAAAGTCAACCAGCTGCCATACCAACCCCCATTCTATCATAGTCTACCCTTGTGAGAACCCATCAAGCCACGAAGGTTTCTGCACCCAGTGGCCCAGCGCTGGGGGCTAAAAAATGTTGAACGTATGGAGCCAAAACTGGCTGCGCTTTTTTGCCCCAAATGACCGGATCCGACACCCGCTTTCAGCAGGGTTTCAAGGCTTGAAAAATAGGTGGTTGCTCAATATTGGAAAGGGATGGAAAGATGAAGTTGTTTCGCCCTCGATCTCAAAGATCAGCTTGAAACCCTATCACTGGGTCGATTTCGGAGAGCATCTGCCAGAAACCGTTTGGTCTAATTCCACCACTGCATTTTCACTTCAACAGGACAATAGGGCCGTGGACTGTAGGGCCTTTCTTTTTTTTTTGCGCACAACTCTCCATGTTTTTTGGTCATGCACTCCTGGTAGACTTTTCTTCTAGTTGAGTTTCTGGTGAGATGTATGTCTGTAATGCAATGCAATGTAATGTCTGTATGTATTTTTCACCCCCTTCAAGAACACTTTTGGGAGAATTCTGGTCGCCATGGTCCCCTCACTCCACCCCAAATCTCGGAGAGGCTCTACTGTCAGTAGCGGTTAATATTGACACTAGCCAAAAGCTATTTATGTACTGCCCAAAACGCGTACCTCATGGATTATCATTCATTGCATGTCATGCTACATATTTGTTACCTACATATTATATGCTCAAAGCGTGCCTATGCATAACTAATAAATCCTATATACTATATGCTTGGATTCAGTTTGTACCATCGTTCAACTAGATACATATATTTAAATACATACTACCCAGATATAATTTCCCAACATTTCCCAACTAACATTATATACCTCCGTGTAGTATAGACATTGCTTCTCCACTACATATACTCCGTAGACCCTACGTATACTACCTACTACCTACACATGTTTTAGAGCGTACCCACATACGACTCATTGCATAGCATGCCCATATACTATATACATATCTACTCCCTGTAAACTCTTTGACTCTAAATACTCTCCATATACTCCCTACAAACTGGACATCAACCCATCAACCACTTACCCTGCACAAATACTGCATCTGTAGGCATGTTGTTGTTGGGAACCCAGGCCACAGGGGGATAGGGAACCATCTGGCTTGGGGGGCTTGAGTGTGGTGATCTCTGCTCATATATATATATACATACAACATGTGTATATATATATATATATATATATATGTGTGTGTGTTATATAAATAAATATGTTATATACATATATTATGTATATATATGTGTGTGTTATATGTATATAAATAAATATATATATATATATATATATGTGTGTGTGTTATATATTATGTGATATATATATATATATATATATATGTGTTATATATATATATAACATATATATAACATATATATATGTTATATATATATATATATGTTATATATATATATATGTGTTATATATATATGTTATATATATATGTTATATATATATGTTATATATATATGTTATACATATGTTATATATATGTTATATATATATATATATACGTTAAACTATACATACAGTTGATATGTTCCTCCTAGACCCCCTGAAATGAGTTCTAGAATCCTCAGTTGAAATTCAGAGACATTTGTTGATTCTATAAATTCCTCCATTTCTGCCCAACGAAAATGGCGCGCCTCCTGCTGGTTGACAGGTGATGCGGGCCCTGGTCATTCCGGATGATCTAATAACATGGGAATATGTATCATTCGCACTTTGTGGAGATACTGGTGGTAGATTACGGGATGAAACAATGGTACACTTTGGTCTCACTACATTTACATGCATATGCATTATCTATATATATATGTATATATGTATATATATATATGTATATGTATATATATATGTATATATAAATACCGTATATGCCATTTTGGGATTGATATTGACAATTCCAAAGGGCGCCAAAACAAACACAAGGATGGAACTTAGAGGGAGAGCTAGTGTTTGTTTTTTTACCAGCAGTCAGAGTGATAGGGTCTTCTGCAGACGCTACCTTAAACCAAGCCTAGAATAAATAGTTGGCAATATCTTGGCAAGGTCCGCTGATCCTGTTTTGTCACAAGGCGTTCCTACCCATCACATATTGGGCCCCTCTTCTGGGGGAGAAATGGCCGTTGACTGATGATCCCTTCTTATGCAAGCGCCTCGCAAGAAACAGCAATGGCACAGATGGCGGCTGGGGCATCGAGGAAGATAGAAATTGGCAGTGATGGTAAGAAAAACAGGCGTTTCAACGTACAAAAACCGCCCATAAAGTTCCAAAGGTCTTGAGGGTTGTACCATGTTGTACCTCATATAACTTATAATCCAATGACCCACTTGCTAATCATTGAATGATCATCCTGAAGTAGATACCAATCACTTTTTGCCCCTTGGGCTGGTCCGAATCTTCAATTTTCATCGGATGGCGTCACATCTCCTGACTTCGTTGTTGGAGAGCTGGAGAGGCCAACACCATGCCGAAAAATAGCAAAAAATAGTAGTCGCACACACACGCACACCCATATATATATATGTGCATATAGATATATAATATATGCATGTAAAACTAAATATGAATATATGTAAATAGAAATATTATGTAAATAATGTATATATATATATGATATGTATATTTGTGTGCATATATATATATATGTGTGTGTACATATTGGATATGTTCATACAACCATACGCTGCAACAAAATACTGTGTACATCTGTGTGCATATAACCCTCTCTCTGAACATGTATATATTTATAAATATACATATTTATTTATATCCATATATGTCTATATAATATATATATATAATATGTATCCGTATATGGTTCATATACCCATATTTATATACCCATTCTACACCTATATATATACCCCCATATGTATCCATATTTATACCCATATATATATATAATGTTGGTAAAACAATCATAGTTCACCATTTTTATGGTTATTATAAACCATTGCCAGTCATGGGTGGTTTATGACATTGTTTTAACCACATTACATGGTTCATAATATATTAGAGTATCATATTTTGGGACTCATGAACTCCAAATGGATGGTTTATTACTGTAGGTAAATAAAAATAATATCGATATGTTTACCTATAAATGGTAAAATAAAATAAACAATTAATGATGATGTCAGGCTGGTGAGACATGTAATTGTGGTTTATATATATATATATACCCTCTGGTAATTTAACATAGCTATTAAAAATTGCCATTTATAGTGAGTTTTCCCATTAAAAATGGTGATTTTCCATAGTTACTGTATGTTAGTTTACCAGAGGGTACATGGTTCACCAGCCTGACACCGCTCTAACTCCAGGCTTCCTCCCGCAAGCCACGACGCGGCACCGCCTGCGACGCCCGCAGGCATCAGGCTGGAGGCCTCCTGCTGCTTCGTCAACCATGGCACCCGACTGCCACCTGGGAATGACAGGAAAAATGGGAAGGACACCATATCAATGGCCATTTCAGGAACCTAAATTGGAGGTACCTACCATATATAAGGCCTATGTAAGGCCTATGTAAGGGAATATCCCTACAAAATATAGCCTTATATGGTACAGTACCTCCATTTTAGGATCCTGGAATTCCCATTGACCATAGGTTTTTGATCGTTTTTAACGGTCTTTAATAATTTTCAATGGTTTTTACACCCTCTGGTAAACTAATAATAGCTATGGAAAATCACCATTTTTATTGGGTAAATCGACTCTATAATGGCAATTTTCCAGAGGGTCACACGATGATTTTTTGAACTCGTCTACAAGGCCACGACTGAAATGCTTTCTTCAGACTCCCTAGTTGATATGGTAAATCATAGCAGAATGAGGGCAACCCACCCGAAGAACATGCATACTTGGGTGTTCTTTATTGTTGGCACCTGGGGTATGAATAATTTGACTCTCATGTGACTCATGTGGTTTTGAAACTCTTAGTCACTATATAAGTCTAAGATTTTAGATGTCTTAGTAGCATTTTAGTAGCTCCAACTGGCTCCCAACTCAGCGGTTACAGCTGCCCGCCTGTTTGGTCGTCGGCGCCTTGGACGAATCCCTGCTGAAATTGTGGAAATCCTCGAAAACAGGGGCTGGGCCCCTGGGCAAGTGGAACTGATGGTTCTGCGGTTGGATGTTGCGTTTGGAAATCCCGCGGCGCAATTCTCCCCAGAAATGTGTGAAAGCAAACCAAGGGGAGGTTTACTGGTTTACTGCTATAAATGGGAGGTTACAGGAGTTATAAAAAGATAGTTGGACTGGGGGTGGCAGAGAATTGGTGCAAAAAAAGGGGAGGTTACAGGAGTTACTCTATGTTACACTGCGACCATCTTTTTTATGGACATGGGAGATCTCCAGAGCTTCCTGCTGAATGCATGCCCAGATATTCCCAAACATATGGGCAAGGCATTTTGCTTGCTTTATGTCATGTTCAATATTTTGGGTTTATCATCACATCCTCGATTCTGTCGGCTTTTCAACTGGCCCCGAAAAACCGCGGAAGATTCAAGAAACACCAAAGGAAATTCATGTGTCAAGGTCAGCATAATTCTCAAAATAAACATGTTTGATCATGTTTGCCCATTTTGGGATACATTTATCTTTGGCGCGTGTTTGGTATATGGCTATGGATCAATACCTATTAATACCATTTTTAGGGGGTTATTCACATCCATAAACCAGCTATTTTAATGTTCACCAGGGGTACAAGGTTTTGACACACTGCCATATATGTGGAACATGTTTGATAATTTTTTGGGCTGGTCTCCCGTTCACATCCGTTCACTGCCCTCATGGCCCATTTCGGTCAGCCAGTCTCCTCTGCGGCGCCCTGCCAACAGTTGCGAGCCTCGGGAGATCGGGTTACGTACGCACGTGGATGCATGGATGTATGCATGTATACATGTATGCAGGTATGTATGTAAGTAATGTATGTATGTAATAATATGTATAGGTATTTGCAGAGGTATAATTGATTGAATACATATATATATATATAGATAGATAGATAGATAGATAGATAGACAGATATATATATATATAGATATATAGATAGATAGATAGATAGATAGATAGATATAGATATAGATATGCGTGAACGTAGAACAACGAAGAGGCTAAACAGAGGAGCCTCACCGTGGCTCCCCGCCCATCATGCTCATGTTCGGAAAGCCCAGCAATGCGGTGCCCGAGCGCCTGTAGCCATGACTGGTAAATTATTATTAGGGGATGGTTTATGGCATTGCTGTACCCACATTATACTGCATTTATATAAATATATATATATATAATATTATTGTTATTATTATTGTTATTAATTATATATGTATACATCATAGGCTTCAGTAACAACTTCCAGTTGTTCTTTTTTTACTGCAGGAAATGACCATGAAAACCAAAACACACGAAGCGTATGTCCGGCATGCCGCGCGCCTAGACGCATTGGGATCTGCCAGGGGCCAACCTGTGAAAAATACCCGTGGCGGACGAGAAAAGACCACCATCACTTTCTCCTGAGGTTCTGGCACTCAGAAACAAAAACCATGACTGGTTGGTGGTATACCTACCCCTCTGAAAAATGATGGAGTTCGTCAGTTGGGATGATGACATTACATAACATTCCCAACTGAATGGAAAGTCATAAAAGCCATGTTTCTTAAACCACCAAGCAGATGATGATGCATGATGACTACGTATAGACTACACGGCTGTTCAATATGCAAAGTACGGCATTGCGATAAACTCCCTCAGATGCCATCATCTAAACGTCCACGCCTGAAGTCGCCTGCATGCCTTGGCTGAGCGAAGCTGGTTGGGTTTCGAGTGTGAAGGGAACATTCCAACGAGAAACCCCACTAACCCCCTATAATCTATATATACATTTGATGGGAAAAACAAATTCTGCCTAAGGTTTTCGCTCAAACAAACCAATGCAATGAAAACACAGCTTCCTACATCTATTGTCAGAAAGCTGGGCGACACCCCAAATTTGATGGAGTTCATCACTTTTTTTCACATCGCCATCACTTGGGGCATCCTTCATTTTCCCCAAATACCATCATAAATACCAGGATTTATACATGTTTATACTAGTTTTTCAGCAACCCTGGTAGCTCATGTAAAAAAAACAAGTTTGGGTTGTACTATGGTTATCCATATTTGAAACCAATAGACCGTAGACCATTAAGATTTCATCGTTTGTTACATGGTCAGCCTTTGGTCTCAGATCCTCACTGGAGGGTTGCCAGGTGGCCGCAGCCTCTGACGCTTCGGCGCTTAGGTGGCTAGTCATGGTCGCTTGTGGCCTTCTGAATTGTAAGAGATGGTTCTAATATAGTGAAATCTATGGTGAATTGTATTAAGAGATGTTCTCTTTTTTTTTCTATCAGGTCATTCTGATAATCTCTGATAGATAGAACCTCAATGTCTTGATGTAAGTCTGGCCAACCTTAGGTCTTCCAGGATTCCATGCGGGCGCGGTAAAAACCTGAGAACCCCAAGTGGTGCACCTGTTCACTGATGGGTTGCAGGCTCGGTCCAAAGACACGTGACCTGAAGGGTGACCATGGCCGGCTGTGGGATGCGGCATCAAACATGATAGGTTTATAAATGTTTATGTTTATATACCATTTATATATTGAATTAATAAATGAATCATTCAAAGATGATTTATCATGATTTATCTATCATCATATATCACCGGAAAACATCTAGACCTATCTAAAGGATTGAAATAGGAAAAAACACATGAAACTAATAAAAAAGAGGACATATATATCATATATCGGTATATATATAATTATATATATATAATTATATATACACATGTATATACCAAACAAAACATGGGAAAACGCCGCTGCTTCCGTACAAACATTGGGTGTCCGCACGTCAACCCGGCCCAGCCGGGGGCTGACTGCGCCCCCAGCTGTGGACTGCTTCCACTCGGTGGGGTGCCCAAAGGTGGAGCCGTTGGCCTGATTTGGGCTGGTTTTTTGGGGGTGTTTGGCACCTTTTCCGCTGGATTCTGGAGATTTTTTTGAGATATGTGTTTTTGGATCTTGATTGGATGTTCAAGGTGTCATTTTTTAGGGAACGTGTTGGGGATTTTGAGTGCATCAAAAGGATTTTGAACATTGTTTTGGGAAGAATGTTTTACCGTTTGACCCATGCCGAGATCGTAAGCACAAGTGACTGGAAATTATCCAAATTCATCCAAATTCATCCAGATTCTAAATCGCAGCAAGCTTGTGAGGAGTTAAACTTACGCGAAGAAAATCGAAGAAAGCATATGAAAGCATGATTTCCCTGTGCGTCGCCCAATAAATCGTTGCCATATCTCCTCGCTCAGCGCCTGCCGTAGCTCTGTGGTGCCATGGGAATGTTGCCATCACCCCATGCCCCACCCGGTGGCTCCGGTGGTTCCGGTGGCCGGGAGCGGGCGAACATGGAGGCGAAGGGCGGCACACGGCCGCCACCCCCGCGGGTGAGACAGGTTGCTGTATGACAAGATATTTAGCTTGAAGATCTTGATATTCTATGACACTTAATGTTTTTCCGATATTGAACTTAAATCCCTAGAACTTCGTTTGATGGGCCAGTTGTTGTGGAGGTTTACTAATTATATATATATATATCATGATCATTTATGGAGTTTGGGGTGGCTATTTTCTATCAGAATAATCCAAAATCATCGAAATTGAAATCAAGACATTAGATCATTAGACTGACAAAGAATTTCAGAACTCAACTCTGAATTTCCCCAAGTATCTCATTTATAAAGTTTGCGGACTGGACATTGTTGCTTTTCAGGCAAGGATGCGATAAATTTTAAACAGCCCCATCCCTTTGCCCATCTGCATAATCACAACCACTTCCAAGCCACAAAGGAAACAAATGTTCAATGGATAGCTCAGGGATGCTCCATACATCTCTCAAGCATCATGAATCCCAGGCCCTTACTGCAGACTGCGGACCTGCATCCCGAAAATGCTGCCAGAAGGGCTGCATTTTAAGGGTACCCAAGTCTTGGGGTTGATTGGAATTGACTCTGGGGCATTTCAGGAAGTTGCCCGGGGGGGTGCAATTTCTGGGTTCAAGGAGAGTTGCAAAGTGCAACATCGCACTTTGATGTTTAGATTCCAGGCATGCGCGGAAACCGTATGCGCAGTGGCGCAGTGCCCCTCGTGGGCAGCCGGTCCTCGCCACAGATGTGACTGATGGTGAATGACCCGTAATTTCATGGCGCCTGGGCAACCAACATGGAGGTGCCAAAGTTCCATCTGGAGGAAGATCACAGTGGATCACTGTTGCGGAATGTCTTACATCACTGTTGAGCTTTCTTAGGGATCCCCGAGTCACCATGGTTGTTTCAATACTAAAATGGTTTAATATGGTTTAATGACTTGGATGATTTGGGGTACCCCCATGACTTAGGAAACCTCCACGTGAAACCATCTGAAACAACTTCCAGTCTGATGAGGCACCCCCCTTTGCGCGTGCGGTTCCCCAGGTCGCGGTGGGGGCCCAGTTCGATGCCCAAGAAAACTCAGCCTCTAAGAGTATACACCTGGGATCACAACCACAGGTGCCGCAACCCGGCCGGAACAGTGGATGCGGCATGATACAACAATTCCATTGAAAGGGTCGTATCCCGTTGTACCCTCCGGTGTCATCAATCAAGGCTAGCTAAGAAATCCGCGAATTAAAAATGGAGGTCTTTAGCTGGTAAATCATGGTAAATCATCGAGCTAACTATGAGGGTTTTCCCAAAATGGAGCTCGTACGGTTCCATTGAAACCACATGAAACAGAATACTCATGCTCCCATTTTTTGGCAATGACCCCAAAAATCCTCAAAATTCGAGGACTGAAAAATCAGTAGAAAATCCAAAATCCCCATCAAATCACTCTCTGAGATTTCTATAGATTTCTCCGAAATTCGCTGCCTTGGATTCTCGTCGGATTTCGTCAAAGGAAGTTTGCTGCGGCCAGGTCTCCGGCAAGCGTAGCCCGGACACCGTTTCTCTCCGGGCGCATTGCCGACGTTTTCGGCCGCTGCTATCTTTTCCAACTGGGATGGATCCATTACAGAAATGGAGGTTTCCTATGGATTTATAGCCATGGGTAGCCCAATAGCTGGGTTTATTTCATGGAAAATCCGATTTTTTTTAATGGATAACTGGGGGGTACTCCCATGACTTAGGAAATCATAGTGTCATACACATCCGAGCCCACGGTCTGCTAAGAAAAACTGGCATGGGCATCCAAAAGTTTGGAACAAAACCCGGGAAAAATATTGAAATTTACTTTGAAATACTTGTTTGTGTTATGTTTTTCTACCAGTATGCCATAGTATGCCACAAGTCCACAAGTCAGTTCCAGTCTACATGTAAGAACTCAAGTTAAAGATTTAGCCTCTGAATCCCTCTGACAGTTTTCTGTTTGAAAAGTGACAATTCACCTTTTTGAAGGGACATGATTCCACAACTATTTCCCTCTGGTAATTTAACGTAGCTATTGAAAATAACCATTTATAGTGGATTTTCCCATTAAAAAAGGTGATTTTCCATAGTTATGTTAGTTTACCAGAGGGTACCCTTGTCAACAGTTTCATGTGGAGAATAAACCCAGCGTTCGTAGATCATTCTCCCAGGGAAGTCACTAGGGCTCTCAGCGTCGGCCGGAGTCCTCGTGCACAATGCACAGCTTCTGAGTAGCAGTTGTTGGTAACTTTGGGTACATCATCTTACAGTTGACTACAGAGAGTTTTTCTGAAAGTTACAGAAAGTCACAGTTTGATGTGCAACATGGTGCAATCATTCATCATATTACATGTCAATGTTTTACATTTGAACTGAACACTTGCTTGGTTTGATGGCTTGGTTTGATTGATTACACCAATCATCAATTCTATTCAATCATGCTCAATCATGTGCTTTGCCCTATGCTCATCCAACCCATCCCAAACATGTTATAGCCAGCTTTGTAGCATCGTTGACATCACCATCACCATGCTTCAGCTCTTGTTCATTCATCAAACCACTTTCTGGTAAACTAACAGTTTGCTAGAAAAATTGCCATGCATAATATTATTTATAATCTATATTATATATAGTTGATTTATTTACCCATGAAAAAAATAGGTGCAGTTCCAGTTTGCAAACTGTTAGTTTACCGGCTAAGCTCAGTCAACCCATCCCCTCACACCAAACCCTATCCAGTCACCAGCAGGTTGCCTCCTTGCTGCTACAAAGTTCTGCCGCCCCTGACCGCTTCTGAAGTGGCGACTTCATGTGGGCACTGATTCGCCATGAACTCCACCGATGTTTTTTTTGGTTCTTCAATAGTATTCACTGTAATGTGGTTAAAACAATGCCATAAACCATCCACCAGAAAAAACACCATTTTTGAATTGGTGGTATATGTAAAAACCATTCCCAGTCATGGGTGGTTTATTTTATTTTCCATTGGTTTAACCACATTATTCCAATTATTAACCATCATTAACCCATTATTAACCATTAATCACCATTATTAACCCATTATTAACCATTAATCACCATTACTAACCCATTATTAACCATTGTTTTCCATTGTTTTAACCACATCACCAGGTTAAAACCAGGTTTTTTCCTGGGCACCTTTGAGGATGCCGCTGCTGCAGGCCAGCAGGTGAGAGAAGATATCCCTGGGGCATCTAGCGGCGCGGTTTTTGGATATCCCGGCATCCCAAAGGTCGTGATCAACAGACTATCTGGTAAAATATATGGTTATATATGGTTATATATGGTTAATATATATATATGGTTAAGATATGGTTAACGATGATCAATAGACTATCTGGGTGGTGGTTGACCTACCCCTCTGAAAAATGATGGAGTTCGTCAGTTGGGATGATGACATTCCCAATATATGGAAAAATGAAAAATGTTCCACACCACCAACCAGTGTAGGTCGGGTATTTTTTGCGTGCGAAGAAATACTTCGAAAAACTTGTGAAGTGAAAAGGTTGAACATCAAGAAAATGAAACGACCAGTTTCCACCTTTCTGAAATTCTCAGTTGCACACGTCGATGCACACGTCATCAACATGGGGGATCCACAGAGCAGGAACGGTTTTCGCAGTGATGCGGAACGGTTTTCAGATGTTACCCAATCGTTTAGTATTTCGATTAGTCACCACCTTTTCACTCCAATTTCTGTGCAAAGTAGCCTCTGGTGTCATCAAAAACGGCTGAAAGATCTTCCGTTCCGACGGGGGCATTGACTGGTTGGTGGTATCAAATATGAAAGTCAGTTGGGATGATGAAATTCCCAATATATGGAAAGTCATAAATTCAAACCACCAACCAGATTGGTGATTGTCCCATTTCACCAGCCATTTCTTGTAGATTTAGTGGGATTTCCCAGCCTGTTCGGGCCTTTTTTGGGGGTCCTTTCCGCCACTTTCCCACTTTCCGAATTGCTGGGAACCCAGCGTTTCACCGGCCACCTGGACTTGCGCCTGAAGCGGGGCAAGAAATGGGTGGGAATTCAATGGAGGCGTCTGCATCTGTAAATCAAGACTATATAAACACAATTAAACACAGAACACATGACATGACATAACATTACGTTACGTTACGTTAATATTTACGTTACGTTACATTACATTATATATATACACATGGGCGTGCGTGTCTGTGTGTGTGTGCGTTTTATCTATAACTCGAAGGATATCTAACTATATGAGTGTAAATATAATATGCATATGATATAAATGTGTATATATAAATAAACTGGCATGTATATATATATATATATATCTCTCTCTCAAATGATCTGATAGTGCGGATTTTTGGATAATTTACGGTTCAATATGGGTCCATCATGGTCTTCCTCACTTTCCTCACTTTCGACCTGTTTGGCACTTTCAGTGTTCACAATTTCGCTTGCCTGTGATTCCGAACCCTATGATGCCCATCTACAGGCAGAGTGACAAACATGCACAAAAAAATGCGGCTCTAGGGACTCTAGGGAAAAGGAACGTGTCTCTATATGTCTGTTTTGTCCCCCCTCAACATGCACAAAGCAAACGCACCCGAAATGGTAGTGGTACAGGGGCTTTGGCCACCCACCATTTGGCACCATTTGGGGTCACCTGACTTGTAGGAGAGTCTCGCCGACTCATGGTTGCCGGGCTATATATTATGGGTATGGATCAAAATTAAGCATCTGAGGGACCACAGTTTATTTTTCGATATTTTTAGCATCAACTGCATTAAGCATCCAAGTATTTTTTGGTACCCAATTTTGACCCATACCCATATCCCATAGGATCCATGTATGCCATATATGGTAACATTTACCATCAATATACATTAATATACCCCAAATGTTAGCATATATACCAGCACCATCCAGCACCATGGATCCTATGGGATATCCACATGGTGATTGCTGGTTGGCCACGGCGCCTGCTTCGGGGGCACCGGCTCCGGCGTGCGCTCGTCTGGGATGGGCGGCGGCGAGGAGCCGCTGGAGGGCGACAGCGGTCGTGAGGGGCGTTGCCCGGCCGAGGTTGTGGAGGCCGGACGCTCCGGGGAGCGCGGCACCAGGGCGTTGGCCTTGGAGATCCCCGTTTCGGCCACAGGAAACCATGGGAAATCATGGGGAAAATGGTGGAAAAATGGTGAAACATGGTGATTTTTTAGCAACATTTAATAATAGGAAAATTACTTTCTTCGAGTGATCCCCACCATGAAACACTATTCTGACATGGTTTCTGACATAGAATCTGGAAGTATGTATATATATATATATGTGTGTGTGACTATATGTCTATAAATGTATATATATATATATATATATTTATGTGTTTTT
>Ga0126342_10005965_pt1 | contig 21454 bp, 31 predicted proteins | sample Cyp1metagenome_FD_92528 | JGI IMG/M metagenome (GOLD analysis project Ga0126342, IMG submission 92528) | Coral microbial communities from Lord Howe Island, Old Settlement Bay, Australia - Cyphastrea 1 metagenome | ecosystem: Host-associated > Invertebrates > Cnidaria > Coral ... | reverse complement strand
TCGTTTTCGAGAAGTACCTCATGTGGCTCCTTTACTAATCTAACGATCTAGGCTGGTTTGCATGTTTCAGGATTCAGTTCCTGCCGGATCATATAATGATCCATTCTTGTCTAGTGTGTGTGCATGTTTAATCTCCTTTAAGTCTAAGTCCAGATTGTGTTTGCGGCTTATCCCTGTAGTAAACATCGGCTCCGATTTTGGATGCGGTATCGGATTTGATTTGTTTTTTTCAAACAGACAGAGAACGGGAGTGTTTTGATTGTGTAATTGGAGTTCAATACAGGGTCAGATTCCCAATGTTTTGCAGACTAGGTTCAATGCGGAAAACAAAGCCGAGCAAAAGGTGGTACAGAATATGCACCCTCTTACCTTTTGGATTCAGTCCTGCTGGCAGATCGTTTGAGAGTATTGGATGACATGGGCGATGCAGTTCGTGAGTATTTGGTCAGAAGTTCTGTATTTTTTGGAATCCAACTGATGCCGGTCGGGTGCAGATCTTGTCTGGTTGCTAGGTTCTGACCTGTTTGCCCCAACCTGACCATACTTTCTGGAGGATGATATAATATCTATACTATCTATACTAAATCTATGCATTTTTTTTGCAGTTTTCCGAGCCGAACTGGTTGTAACATATATGAGGTCCTTGTCCTTGGTTCTATCTCCAGAGCTTGCTGAGCACATCAAATCGCAAGAGCCATGGCTTGGGGTTTTAATGAGACCTTATTATTTTGTTTACCTCAGTACTTGTGACAATGGTTCGGGGTTTCAACGGAACATGTCTCAGGAGTTGTGACAAAAAATGGGTAGGAAAAATGAAGAACGTATGTAATTGATAAGTTGTTTTTCCAGGGTTTGTGAGGAGATTGTTGTTTTTTTTGTGCGAGGATATTGTGGTCCCTTCCAAAACCACCCTATATCGCTATCGCGTTGACCTTGACCTTGTGAGCATGCTTTTTGCGCGTCAGCACCGGTTTGCTTTGGCAACGCCCTGGTACTGCCATTGTCGGTGCGACAGTTCACCTCAGTTCGGCAGAGACTTTTTCATGTCCGAGTGTGACCTGTTTTACCCATCTGGGGTACGATGCTGGAAGGATGTCAGCGCTGATGGCGTTCTCATCACTCGTCTATTGGTTGGGCAGACTGTTGGATCTAGAGCGGCTGGTGTGGCAGCCAAAACAAGAAAACTTCTGCATCAATTGCAATTAGTTTCTTGCTTGAGGTTCAGCTTCGAATTTCATGTGCCAACAGGGCCAACAATGTCCTTTTTTAGATGTGTTTTTTTGTTGTAATCTACTCGAACCAAACATGATCGAGGAGTCCGAAACACTTGCTGGGACACTGAGCAGATGCCTTTCCCTCCTGTTTGATTGGGGGGCTGAGTCTGGTGTGTGGCGAGCGCCAAGTTCATTTGTAAAGGACGCCATTCCTTGGGACACATTGTTCGGCATGGCTTTGCCGATCCCGGACCATGACCATTCACTTCATCATGTTCCTTGCCCAAACGACATTTTTTATTGAATAATTTTACCACGGGTTCTGGTCAATGAGCAGCCCAGCCAACGTTAGTTGCGTTTGTTTGGGATCTTGATTTGGCAAACTCAGATTATGGAATCCCTGGAGCTACACTTCAATTGGGATACATACTTCCAGCCACGTTTGCATGCGCTGTCGCTCTTCTTTTCCAACATTGGCAGATGCAACCGTTTCATCAAGATCTGCATCCAACAAAACGAGCGCATCAAAGAACCTAGGTCAAGTTGTTGGTTTTTGGACTGTGCAGTTTAAGTTTGAAATTCTTTGACCGGATTTATCCGAGTTTGTCCTGGCTATCAAACAACATTACAAGACTTGAGCTCAGGACCCAAGACTCAAAGAAAGCTTTACATCCATGTTTCAGTCAACATGCCCGCTGCTGTACAGCCAGCGCTGGCAATATGTGTTTCTCGGTTTTCCCTGTCACTTTTGTAGAGTGCGGATTGGATTCGGTCCATCTTCGAGAATAGTTTTGTTTTGATTTAGTTTGCTCACTCTTCTGGTTTTTAAATTCGTTACTGCGGTGCCAAGTAATTAATGCAACCCATGCTGGTATAGTTGTAGTTCTGCCAATAAAGACACGTGGCTCTTCAGATTGATTTTTATTTGACAATTTTCAGACAGGTGATGGGACGGGAAGGCCAGGTTGTTATGGTTGTCAAACTTCGAACGTGGTTTAGTTTTTGTGCCCTGCCAAGGTATGATGTTCTGACATGGGTCCTTCGCAGAAAAGATGCGTTTGGATTTCTTCTGGCTGACAAGGCCTTGGGCAATTCTGGTTCCAAGGAGCTGAGCGGCTCAGAAATGGAAATGCTCTCTTCAGTTGCAAACATGGAAACTGTGGATGCTATCAAGTTTTGGGCCACGTGCTCCGTGGTGAAAGTGCTGTCAGATTGGGGTGTTGATGTGAGTGTGTGGTTGCATGGGTGTATGTGTTTTCACCATGAGGATGAGAAACAGCAGAAACGTTGCCATCTGAAAGGGCGCCGCGCTGTCCAACTTGCTTGCGGCGCTTGGCAGTCCTTTCATGCCAAGCTGATGTCTTTGAGTTTGACCCAACAATTGTCTGAACTGTCCAAGCTCGATGATGTTGGTTCTGGTGACTACAAACAGTTTTTGGTCACGGCTTTCCAATCTTGCAAAGCGATGATGCAACTCCGGGCTGATCAGGCCTGGTCTTTTTGGAGCTCATTTCCGTTCGCAGTGTTACAGATGTGCCTACACTTTGTTGACCCCGACGTTTCTGAAACACAGTCGAGGCAGAAAGCGGCAGAATTGATGCGCCAGTTCGATACTAGCGAAAACAAATCTGGTCTAGGTGTTGTTCCTTGGATCTTTTTTGGGCATATTGCGAATAGGAAGCATGTGCAGCGGTGGATACAAGGGAAACCCTTGGACGAACATATGCAGCAGCTTTTGTTTGGATACTCGACAGCCTTGGTCGTGATGCAAAGATTGGAAGGCAAACACCACCTGATAAACATTACGTTGTCCCAGGGCCGTGCGCAACATCCTTCAGCAGTTGTCGCAGCTTTGCGCCGACGCATGAACAAAGATCTCACACACCCTTCGTACAGAGACCTGCTTCCCAGTTTGCCTCACAAATTTGAGGATTTGGTTCCCCAGAAGTGGGGGTCTCGGAGAGAGCTCCTCCAGATAGTTTATGGATACAGTTTGGATTCGCTGCACCCGAACCTAGATAGAGAAGAGCAAGAAATGGCACGCCATTCAGCTTTGACAGACCAACTCCATCAAAATGCAACGCCTCCAAAGACTGCCGCTTTGTGATGAAAATCATTACCTTTATTTTTTTCGCTTAGTTTTGGTTTCGGAAGGGGCAGCCAACTTTGGTTTTCCAATTTTCGTCATGCCCTGTGTGAGGCAGCAATGCATGCTCAACATTTGCAGATTGTGTTCAACAAACAGAACAAAGCGGAGTCAGTGTATGCGATTCCCAGCTCTGGCCTTCCCAAGGGGAAGGGATCTGGCCGGGAGTTTATGGTCTTCCAGCTTGTTGCTTTGCACCCAGACCGCAGATCTTATCTTCAAAGAGCATTTGCTCTTTCCCACGATGACTCTCTCTCTCTGATGAATTGTGAATGCAGTTTTTAATTCCCAAGAAGTGTCATAAAGGGGTCATCCTATTCGATTCTTTTGTCCTGCTTAGGCTCTCTTTATAACGCCCGACGAAGACTTAAGCAGTCTTATTTGCTAGCGGGTGTAGTAGAGCCAGTGTGACTTTTGATTGAAATTGTTCAGGTGTTCGGTTTGTCTGAACCTGTTAGGACTGGCGTCATGCGCTGGCAATCAACATTCTTGGAACGGTCACAGTGGAGCGGCATGAACAGACTGGGGAACCTGTCTTTCCATCGTTTGAATCATTCAGCTCGTCCATTGAACCATTACCAACATCATTCCTCTTTGAGAAAAAACGCTGGCAGAAACTTTATCAATTCACAGAGGTGGGTGTTGATCCCAAAGCTGATCTTATCTTTTTATTTTGGCAGGCACCATGATTGTTTTTTGCCAAGGGTCAAATTGTCATTCCTTTCTGGGGCCCCGCTTATCTCAATCCAACAGGTCAAGCCACTCATGGCACTCTCTACAGCTCATCTGGAAGCCATGGAGGATGCAGGTTCTGATTTTGAAGGTGATGGGCCTAGCGATGCTACCCTCTACGATCAAGCGCATTCTGTTTGTTCTAGCGCCATACAAAATGGGGGTATGCTTCAAAAATCAATCGATACGAAACTGTTGCGATTTCTACAAGAACACCAACTGGTCGAGGTAGGGGACGATGGAATCATTTTGACCCGTGATGCTGTGCGACATGGAATTTCCGCTTCAAACGCGAAACTTGAAAGGAGTGTGAGGGGAAAACAGGTCTCCACCACACTGGAAATTCAAACTGATCTTGGAGAGCTTGGGTGGCAGTTCACGACATGTTTGAAAGAGGCATCGATAGAGCAGAAGGTGGCAATCCTGGACAACCCGAGTTTATACTATGAGTTGATTCGTTGTCATGCTAGCCTGCTTCTAGAATATGAACAAGCCGGTTTTTTCCATCACAAGCAGGGTGATGCGTATTACAAGACTATGGAGTTGGCCATGTCGATGGGGCTAGAATACGTTGTCGAAATACCGGCGTACAAGAAAGCCGACTTCTATGCAGAACTGACCAAATTCTTGAAGGGAGAGTCAGCTTCAGACCCCCGAGAAAACCATGATCAACACAAGCCGAAAAGGACCATGTTTTGGAGATTCCAGTGTTGTATTATGAATAAAGGGTTGATGTTAATGTTAATTCTATAGGGTTTTCTTCTAACACACATGTGTGGATTAGATTTCTACGGCCCTTGCAGGAGACGTAAGCAAGTTGCCGCAGCTCCCAGGGCAAAACTAGCGAAAACTGCCGTGGAGACAGTGGACATTTCTTCATCAGACAATACCGTGCTGGATAGTTCAGAGGATGTTGTTGCCCAAGGGCAAGGTTGCATTGCTTTTTGGCAACGGGTTGAAGATGACGTTGCCAATGGCTTACACGTGGATGTGCAAGTAGGCTCAGCTGTTCTGAAATGTTTCCGTGATTTTTTTTTTGGATCTTTTTTTAATCCATGAATGTCCAAACATATAGACACCTGCTAGGAAGTGTTTTCACGAACTAATATAGCCTTCATTGCCACGCTGTTTCCCTGTTAGACTCTGATGAATCTGACGCCCAGCCAGCTGGTGAAGTGGAAGTAGCAAACCAAATTGTACCGGGACAACTTGCACCTGTTCCGCCTGCTGTCCACAATGCTGTGGCTGAAGCTGAGCCTCTTGTTCCGTGGGATGTGATGTTCCCAAAAAAGAATGAATTCAGGGATGCCTTGGTCAAACACGCTTTGCCCAGGGTGTTGAAACTTTTGAAAGACCCCGCTCGTAGATTAGCATCGCCCCGGGATATCGTGAACGATGCACTTGACATGTGCAAATCTGAAGGGGATGTTTTCTGGGGAGCATATGGCGTTTATAGTAGAAGGAGGAGTGCTTGTGATGCCATTTTGTCTCATTACATGTCCACCCTGCAAGATTATGCAGCCGGACGTCCATTTGCTGCAGTTTGACACTCTGTTTCACCTCTGCGCGCGGTGTGGGCAGTGGTGAGCCTGATGCCACAGACATCCACAAACAGAGTTTTTTTGAAACTGACAGCACGAAGCAGTGACAAATACCAGAGACAATGTTCACACACGCGTCGCCGATTCCGGATGATTTGTCACCACTGTTGCTGCGCTTGCAGTGTCGTCAGCAAATGCTTGCTGGAGGGGTCTCAGCCCCGCAAAACTCTGTGCCCAGTGCCTAGAAAGGCACCTCACTGCAAGGTGTGAAACTGTTTCACTTTTGCTTGCACGGCGCCGCTGCAAAGCAAAAACTATTGAACAGTTTTTCCACCACTTGGGTGATCTTGTGGGAACAGTGTTTTCAAAATTTTCGACTAAATTCACCTTGTCCATACAGTGATGAAAACAATGAAACATATCTCATAATTCTCAACAATTTGGTTAGTGCCGGCTACCCTTGCTATAGCCCTGATTCTTGGGTTACGAACCGACAAGACATCCGTGGATTTACACGTTCATGTAACAAGTCTTCCAAACTTCCGGTTCCAGATTTTTCAGCTCAGCACTGGGTGTTCAAGATTTTGTGAATCCAAAGCAGGCTGTGCATAGCGTAGCCGGCGTAGCCACTGCTCAGATCCGGGTCATGGAGGATGCCCCGCCCGTTGACTTGCCATTGCCTGAGTTTGACTTGTCATTGCCGTGCCTGGGTTTGGACAAGAAAACACACAATGTTGGCAGTGTGTTCAGGTCACATGGCCCACCCAAGCGAAGGCTTGGGCATGATTGTTTTGGGGATTACAGTTTTCCTGGCTGCAGCTGCATGCTGGAACCACGACTTGGGTGGGTGGGTGTGTAATGGTTCTGCAAGGTTCCCAGTCTAGGTTCCTCCAGTTTGGGTTCCGGCGTAAGTTCCGGCGTAAGTTCCGGTGTAGGTTCAGCGTGGGTTCCAAATAAGAAGTTTCTCCCCCAAGCCAACCAGTCATTCAAAATATAGACAGTGGCTACTTGCACGCGCGCCTTTAAATAACAAAAACGAAGCTTCTTGACCTAACGAACAGTTTCACCTTTCTCTTTTCCTTCACAACAATATTTCCCATCTTCTGCGGGACCTATGTTGGGTCTATGTTGGTCCATGATGGGCGTTGGGCCTATGTCTTGTTGGGGCAAATGGGGTTCCATGCAAGTTGGTGAAAATCAACCTGCAACCGATTTTTTTTTGGATAACTTTTTGCTGAACCATTTTGGTGGCTATGTAGTGCCAATGTTGGACCAATGTTGGGCCATTCACCTTCGAGCCCCACAAAATGTACAGATCGGGCGCTTACTCAGCCAGTGGTTGGGAAGGGTACCCACTGAGGAAAATATTTTCGGTTGGGTGTTTTTGGGCCATTCTTCGCTCTCCTGGAACTACAGTGTGGCTATGTTGAATGTATAGTATGGTGGGCCAAGAACGGTGTGTTCTTCGAGCCTTGCATCAGGGCTTAAGCTGACTATGCAAGTTGGGCATATATGTTGGTCATGTTGTGCCTATGCTAAGCCTATGTTGGGCCAAGAACCGCATGTTCATCTGAGCCTCGAGACTGATGCCCAGATGAGCACGATGTTTTTGGGTCAGGTTGGGTGGACCATGTTGGGTTCTTGGGACCAGGTGTATCAGATACACCTGCCAGTTTTTGGGTCATGTCGGGGCATGTTGGGCCTATGTGGGACCTATATGTTGGGTCTATGTTGGTCCATGTTGGGTTCTTGGGACCAGGTGTATTAAATACACCTGCCAGTTTTTGGGTCATGTCGGAGCATGTTGGGCCTATGTGGGACCTATATGTTGGGTCTATGTTGGTCCATGTTGGGTTCTTGGGACCAGGTGTATTAAATACACCTGCCAGTTTTTGGGTCATGTTGGGGCATGTTGGGCCTATGTGGGACCTATGTTGGGTCTATGTTGGTCCATGTTGGGTTCTTGGGACCAGGTGTATTAAATACACCTGCCAGTTTTTGGGTCATGTCGGAGCATGTTGGGCCTATGTGGGACCTATGTTGGGTCTATGTTGGTCCATGTTGGGTTCTTGGGACCAGGTGTATTAAATACACCTGCCAATTTTTGGGTCATGTTGGGGCATGTTGGGCCTATGTGGGACCTATGTTGGGTCTATGTTGGTCCATGTTGGGCGATGGTGGTTCCAAACCTTTTTTTGCAGTCATACATTTTTTCAAAAAAGAATGATAAAGACTGATCCAGTGTGAAACTTAAACAACTTTTATTTGTCATTCCTTACCTTGCTGTTCGGGTGGTGTAGCTGATGCAGCTTGGGTTGATTTCAAACGATGCCAACATGCAAAGATGTGCAACAATGCGTTTTATTTAGTTTTTTGATCTCAGCTTGGAAACCCGAACCTGACAGGAAAATGGTGCGATTGCAAGCGCAGGATTTGAAGGAGTCCCAGAATGTCCACAACCTCAGTCCTGATCCTAGACCATTGCTGGCGCCGCCCAGTGTTGCCAAGCTGAATGCGTGGAACGCACGCGTACAACCAATGTTGAAAAAATTAGTGCCCGTTGCTGATAGGATTCAGCTCCGAACAGAGTTCAGTGGTGCCGGAACTGCTGAAGAAGCTGTAGCAGCCACTGTTGCGATGTACAATATGTCTTCAACAGGACATAGGATTGAGGTAGATGTTCAGTCCATTGCTGATTGGGCACCTTCTGCCCAGCAAATGGCCACGATGAATCACCCACATTCCTGCAGATTCAGAGATATTATGAACCTTGCTCCCAAAGATCTTCGCACAAAGCTTCAATCAGAAGTGGAGGAGAAGGCCCCGCAACATCAGCCATTGTCCATGGTTTTTGCACACCATAGTTACCCATTTGTTTAGCCCTTTGTCCCAAATTGCGCAGGTAGTCATTACGACTGGTGAGCTCCGATCATCACTTGGATTGACTTCCCGAAAGCAGCCTTCGCGGAAAGCTATTGCAACTGCTGTTGCAGCACTCTTCACAAAACAAGGCTTCTTGAGTCCGATGTTCCAATTCTTTATTTGTGGAATTTGAAAAGAGATCTGACAATGTCCAGGGCTGTTTAATCTGAGTGCAGGTGTGCTGAAGAAAGCAATTGGGAATGTTGCCAAGAAGTCTTCCGTTTCAACTGCCGGAGATCTTTGCCAGAAACTGAAGGCGATCAGAGTTTCTATATATATAATATATATATATAATATATATATAATATATAATATTTATAATATATATATAATAAATAATATAGTATATATATAATATAATATATATATATAATATAATATTTATATATAATATTTATATATAATATAATATATATATATAATATATATAATATATAATATATTTAATATAATATATATAATATATATAATATATAATATATATTAAAATATAATATAATATATATATATATATATTAATACATTTATATATAATATATATATATAAAATATATATATATAAATAATACTAATATATATATATAAGATTATATATTATATTATATTATATTATATTATATTGTATTATATTATATTATATTATATTATATATATATCAGTGATGTCAAGTCCGTGAGCATCTGTTTGGACATTTCAAGTGTTTTGCAAGTTTGCATGGACCAAGTTTGACTGATTTACAGGACCTGGCCGCCAAAGAGAACGCACAGTTGACCTTGACTGTTCGGCGCAGGCATCGGGGCCCAGCAATGTGTCCAAAGCAGTTTCCCAGTGATGTTCAATGCCTGAGTTCTGTTCAGCATTGTTGATGGTTCAGCTTGATGCTCAACACTTATGTTGTGTTGAGCAACATTGCTCGACACAATAGAAGTGTTGAGCAAAGGTTAGAAGTGTTGAGCAAAGGTTAGAAGTGTTGAGCAAAAAGTTAGAAGTGTCGAGCATATATAAGAAGTGTTGAGCACTACAATTGTAGACACTTGTAGACACTTCGTAGACACTTCGTAGACACTTCGTAGACACTTGCAGACACTTCTCAGAGGATATGCTCGACACTTTCAAAGTGTTGAGCAAAACATGCTCGACACTTTCAAAGTGTTGAGCAAACATGCTCAACACTTTCAAAGTGTTGAGCAAACATGCTCAACACTTTCAAAGTGTTGAGCAATGTGTCGAGTTTGATATTTGTTAACATCAACGCGTTCGTGGTGCAGGCGCAATCTTCAAGAACTTCTTGAGTACACTGGCATCATGAAGACGGATGTGAAGTTGCATGAGTTCGACAGGCTCTTGAAATTTTGATCAGTTCAGAATGTGCGGCTTTAAAAGAAATATACGTTGTGTATATCTGAATGTATGTGCGTACATTCTTTTGTTTCGAAGGGTGGGGATCTACTTCTCAGACAGGTGCGAGCGCTGTGGCAAGTCTTGTCGTCGGATCTTTCTGCCGGCTTCAGCGGATGATTCCAAGACCTTGCGGTTAAAGATCGCAGGTTCACCATGTGTGGACGGGTTTGTGAAAAGAAATGTGGGGATTTGAGTTTTTTCCAATGTGTTACCATGGAACAAGATGCTTCAAGCGACATGTTCAAAACACTAGCCTGCTGATGTTTAAGTAGCCTTGGCCAGGACTATTCAGCTTTCGGTGATGGTCAAGGTCTCCAGGGGCCCACAGTGCCATTCCTGTTGATTTTTGCCAAGTCGATTCTACAATCACTACCTGACATTGTGATCCACGAAAATGTGCTGCAGATGCCGATGGACATACTGGTTGAATTATTGAAATGTTTTTACCTTAGCACCGTGTCAGCTTCTAATATGTTTGGACCACGGCCTCTTCCAGGGGTGATGTGCTTTGTATCTTCCGTTTTGTCTCAGGTTATTACGATGTATCCTCGGCGGTGATCAGTCCCAGCGAGAATTGCGGAGTGCCCGTGGAGCGGGCCAGGCGATACCTAGTCTTTACTCTGAAATCTTCTCTGCGGCAGCTTGGTTGGAGATGTTGTGTTGAACTAACATCAGTTCAGTTGGTACCTGAAGGAGTCCAAAACTAAGGACATTTCTGTTCATTCAGGTTGCCAAAAAAAGAATTGAATTGCCTGGACAAACCGAGGCAACATCAATGTTGATGGCTTTTGGGTGCATGTGGGGTTAGGTTTTGAACTCCAACGGGGACGTACCGCCGTTGGGGTTCATCTGGAAGGCTATGTGAACTATGTTGGGCCATATGAGGGGGATGATGGGACTGATGTTGGGCCTTTATTGAGCCATATTGGGTCTATCTTGGGTCGTTTGGAAGCGATGAGGGGCCATTTTTGGACCCTTTTCTTCGCGCTAAAAATTATATAATTTTTAGCGCGAAGAAATTGGGCTTGGAACGGCCTATGTTGGGCTCAAGTTGGGTTACGTTGGGCTCACGTCGGGCCCACGTAGGGCCTTTATTGGGCCATATTGGGCCTATCTTGGGTCATTTGGAAGCGATGAGGGGCCATTTTTGGACCCTTTTATTTTTAGCGCGAAGAAATTGGGCTTGGAACGGCCTATGTTGGGCTCAAGTTGGGTCATGTTGGGCTCATGTAGGGCCTTGATTGGACCATATTGGTGCTATCTTGAGCCTTTATTGGGCTATGCTGGGCCATATGTTGGGCCTATGTTTGGCCGTTTGGAGGCTATGATGGACCTATGTTGGGCCAAAAATGGTGCGTTCTTTTTAGCTGCAATAAAGGCTTTAAAGGAACACGCTAATTTGGGCCATGTTGAGGGTATGTTAGGTCAATTTGAAATACCACATGGTTCATTTGGCAACCCGAATGCAAAGAAAACCTCTTATCTGTCGATGCGCATGGCTTAAGGCAACGCTGTGGTCTTCAAGAAGTTGTCACTGACCTTCATTTGGAAATCCCACCAAGCATCAACATGGATATGTTTCTGATTGGTGGCTTTGAGAATGCCGCCTTCGATGTTGAACTGCTGAAGTTGATCGATGGAGGAAAGAAAAAGAGCTTGACACTCAGAACCACAGTAACAGTCACAGGAGAAGTTTCAATATTCGATATATTGAATTGAATTGTTGTCCCCGGTGGACATGCCAAGGACTCGAGAAGTACCACAGAGATTTTCCTGGGAGACTCGTGTATGATACCCTCCAGAACCCAGAGTTCAGAGCAAGGATGTCAACCAAAAAGGGGTTTTTACAGACCCTAACAACTGGGGTGTCCAGCCTATGGTCAACCATGTATGGAAGGTTCATTCGATCCAGTCTTAGTTTCAGCCGGATTTGTCTCTATGTGTTTGTGTGTTGGAATGCGTGCTTTACGTTTGGTTCTTGAAATTGAACATGAAACTGACTAAGATGGCATTGAGCTTCTTTACTCTCATGGCCTTCAAGTCGAACCACGTACAGCTCACCAAATGGGAATCCGGGTTCTGAACGTGGGGTCGCTGAGCCACTCTGCTTTGAGTGCCTCATCTCTGGATGGATTCAAGTCAAACTATGTTTGCTTCTGATTTGTGACTGGTCAATGTTAGTGTTTCCTCGGGTCTCCTGAAATCCATGACAGGTAAGCTCGCTGGCAACAGCATGCATGCTGCTGCAATCGGGCGGGCATGCGTTCACGCAATCTTTTTTTGTGAGAAGAAACTGAATTAATTTGCCCAGGCATGTCAGTGCTATTTGACCAAAAGGTCAAAGATATTCATGTTTGGTGACAGCTTTTTGGTGCATGGCTGGCTGTTGTGGCCGGGGTAATCTCGGCCTCGGCAGATACAGATCACGCTGATGTGTGTTTTCCTTCACTGTTTGCGGACAGATTGTCATAGAATGTTGCTGAAAAAACAGCCTATTGAGATCACGAGCTCGCAGTTGTCAAGTGCAAAGTCGTACTTGTCAACTTCAGTTTAAGTCAAGCATTCTTTTCCCCATTTTGCAGCATTTGAGCCAAATTGCATTTTGCAATCATCAATCATCTGTCTGCCTGGAGTTTCGTCTCCGCTATTGTGGCGCCTCCGTGCTTGTGGTGGGATGTCTTCGCCAAGTAAGCGTGAGGATGGGCCAGAAGGATCCGTGCCGAGTTCAGCCAAAAACAACAAGGAAGTAGAGTTACTTGCCTAAAACGATTTTCTGAAACATGTTCTCTTCCAAAGCATCTTGTCTTCGGTGTCGATCTGTCGCTCCAATGAGCCAACATACATGCGGCTATGCGCAGCTATGTTTTCACAGAGTGAGTGGAATGAGATAGAATTTGGGCAGCCCTCTCAGGTGCACTGATTGCGAAGAATTGGTCGCTTTAGACGACTCAGTCTCCGCTGGAGGTGCCCGTTGCATCTGGCGAAGATGCAAAAAGTGCCACAGTACCCGCAAAGCTTTGAGGACGTGGTTTTCGAAAGCCGAGCGTCTTAAGGATTGGGAGGCCATGTCCACAGAGGAGCGGCGAAAGTTGATCATCCAGAACAAGGACAAAGGAGCTGGTAAAGGTCATAGGCGTCGTGTTGTGGTTAATGAGGAAGTTACTTGCACAGACTCCTTGAAGCTGCAATCAGACAAGCCCTTCATGACCAAAAAGCAGTTGCTAAGCCTCCAGCCCTACATATCGCTTTCAATTTTTATGTGTCATCAGCTGCTCAGGGGCAGTGGCCCATGTTTGTTTGTAAACCGAGAACTGTTTTTAGCAACATATTGTTGAAGATATGGCTGATCGTCCCAGGTTCATTGCACATCTGAAGTCCAGATACGAATGGGCAGATGCAGACTTTCAAGCTGAATGGGAGGCTGCGAAAAGCAACCCTATGGCTGTTTGGGCCAAGGATGAGTACGGTGAGTGGACAGTGTCTTTGTTGCGGGTAGCCACTGCGTCGAGTGCCAGGGAATTGACAAGTGCGAAGGGTGTTCGGCAACAGGAGCAAGTTGAGACGGATGATATGGAAGCAACCCTCTCCAGTTCCTTGTTTTACCTACCCGTATTTACAATGTCCATGTGTTTGTCTTTTGGGTTCAGTTCCTGCGGGTGTTCATGTTGCTGAAGATTGCGATAAAGAAATCTTATTGCTGTTTTTTTTGCTCAATGCCCAGGTGCTGTCGGCAATGCTTCGTTGCACCAGGAGACGCGTATCTTCGACCAATCCCGTCTGGTTCTTGGTTCCTCCCTCTCACATGACATGGTGTGTTGTATACTTCACATTTCATTCACAGACTCATATAATATAATATGTATTTTTCTGCGGTCAAACCTTGGCCAGGTGGAAAAAAACGATGATGTTTATTGTTGCAACTTGAAAGGTTCAAACTAACCAGCGACTGTTAATGCATCAGCGCACCAAGGAATGAACCACTTCCAGTCGATGCCCTTGCTGCCTGGGACTAGCCAGCCTCTGGCCCTCACTGGTGGGGGTAGTGTCAAAACAGGGAAAGGCAAGGCCAAGGCAAAGGGAAAAGCAAAGTCTTTGAAACCAGAGGAGGATCCTTCTACGCCCAAAGCCCGTAAACGCAAGGGTGATGAAGAACTTTTTCAACTTGATTTGAAGCGCCAGCAAATCTCAATCCAGCGCAATGCGGCAACTAGGTGTGGCCAAGTATTTTCTTGTTAGCCTTGGCGTTTTGGAAGATACTGTGTATGGATTTTCTTGGTTTCCATGATTTGCTTGCGACCATTCCCATGCCATATCATCCATTAGGCAAGCACCGTCGATGAGTGGAGTGACAGCATACAGCAGTCACTGGTGGCATGTGCTTCGAACACCAATTTGGCAGATTATAGGAACCTTGTTGAGAACAGATGGGCGCAGTTGGTTGCCTTCGCCTCAGAGAAAAACTCTCCGTCAAAGTTGTCGCCTTCTTCCCGACAAATCAAGAGCGACGTGTTCCAGAAAGAGGGGCCGCTGAAAGAAGCATCGATCAAGGGCTTCAAGAAAAAAATGAACGGTTACCTTCAGGGTTTGTCAAACGCCTGTGATCGCTTGAATTCTGTGCAGCGGGAAGAGGAAGGTATCTAGTTTGTTGCGCAGTAAGTGTTGTTGTCTAGTGCCGGGGTTTACTTTGCCAATTAAGTATTGTTGTCTTCTGGCTGCCTCTGTGCTGGGGTTAGCCAAGTCTTGTCTGATCGTTGGTCATCAGTGGTTTAGGCAATTCCGAAGAGGAACCTGGAGCTGTGGAAGACGAGCCAAAAGCCACAGCACCTGTGGTGCTTGCTTCGATGGAACATTTACCAGAAGATCAGCTGAATCTCCTGCGGCAGATCTCTGCTGCATTCGCGGAGGTGAGGAGAGAGACTCCTGAGGGAGAAGATGTGGCCTTCTCCTATGGTTGTGTCAATGACGGTTTGCCGTCTGACCCGTCCAAGCACACGACTGCCGCATACTTTGCATCATCTATTCCATTGCCTGAACTTGGTGCCTTGCCACGGACTGAAATTGTTGAGGAGCTCCAGTCTGACAGGGCAAAGGATGTCAAGCAGAGGCGTGACATGGAATCCGCGCACAGTTCTGTAGTGTCTCGCTTTGCAGTTGGTGACGGCATGTTTTCCATGTCTAGGAGTCTAGAAACCAAAGTGTTTATGCAATTGCTGCAGTGCCAAGCCGTTTTGAAATCTCGCACACCTCTAAGAGATTTCCTGTGACTTGACTTTACCCGCAATCAAAATTCAACCATGGCAAACCAAACAATGGAAGGATGATACGTTCAAAATCGCATTTAGCTATGTTTACGTGTGAGAGTTTTACCTGTCCACTCACCAGCCATGAAGACAGAACATTTGAGGCATTGAAGAGCGAGTCTTTCAAGCAGCTTGCGTTTAGTGTGGCTGGTTGCAGTATGGTGGACCAGTTTGTGGACACGCGGTGGAAGAACAACGCGCATGCTGGGGATATCAAGAAGAACTTTGAAATTTACTTCAGACAAGTTAGCAGTTTAGTCGTTTTTACCTTTTTCGATTTCAGACTCATGATAAAGGGAAACAACTGCAACACATAGCACTCAACACTCAACACCGTGCGTATCAAACATGGATTCTTCTATCCGCTACTGAAATCAGGATGCTTGCCATGAAGATGCTCTACTACAAGAATTCGTGGTCATGTGCGAATGTCAGTGATCTGTTACAGCCGTCAGCCAAGTTCCAGCTCTCAGGGGGAAAACTTGTAGTGGCCGCACCTTACACATCATTGGCAGCAAGCATACGGGCAAAATCACCAGGAACCCCTGTGACAGTTGCCAGCATGACCCATCACATGCTGCGTATGGACATGAGTGAATTCGATGAAGCTGGAGGGCTCGCTGTTCGAATGGTCGAGGGAGATTTTCTGTGGATCCCAGAGGCATGCGTCATTGCAGAATTTGCTATGTCAGAGCCGGATGAAATATCGACATCTTTGTCATGGTTGGGTATGACGGAGTACCAATGCAGTGATGAGCATCTCGAGAATGCAATCCAAAGTATTCAAACACTCCTGGTTATGTGCTGCCAGCCGAGCCAAAGACATCTTGAATCCGGTCTCAAGGCCAGGTGTTGCTCACTAATATGCTGAGCTTCTGTTGGGGTGTTTCTGTTCCTTCGCATCAGGCATTCAGAATATCCACCTTGCCACTGTTAATTTCAAGTGTCAAAGGATGTTTAGGTTTGGTCTCCGGCCCCGGTTTGATCGTGCCGGCTTTCTGTCGTGTCATTGCAGCTACTGCTGCCCACCCTTGTAGGCTGGACATGCTGCCTTCCAGAAGATTTTGGAGATCAAACGAAAGACCGGCGATGAGGTCAAAGAGGCGCCTTGACTTGAATCATTTTGCTGCTAGAGCGGATATCGTCACAAGTTTATACCATTCGTTCACCGACAACAACCAATAGGCCAGAGACTTTTTTCAGGTAAAATCAGGCCCTGCCAAGTGTCAGATTCTTTTTGGAATTCAGCTTCATCTTGCTGTCAGGAGGATGACGAAGATGATGCCACCCCTGCAGTTGCGACAGCTGCACCGTCACAGCCCAACACAATTGCCGCAATCAATGCCAATCCGTCCAGTGGCAACAAAGATGGTGCCGCCCCTGCCGTCCCTGCAGTGACAGGTGCACCGTCAGAGCCCAACAGCACAGCTGCCAGACCACCGGATGGCAAAGATGGCGCCCTTGCGGCCACGCCAGCCGATCCGCCCAGTGGCAACAAAGATGATGCCAATGCCAGCCCTCCCCCTCCAGTGCCAACAACGGGTGCACCATCACAGCCCAGCAGCACAGCAGCCACACCAGCCAATGCCAATGGCAACAAAGATGATGCCGCCCCTGCAGGCCTGTCACCATCAGAGCCCAACAGCACAGCTGCCGCACCACCGGATGGCAAAGATGGCGCCCTTGCGGCCACGCCAGCCGATCCGCCCAGTGGCAACAAAGATGATGCCAATGCCAGCCCTCCCCCTCCAGTGCCAACAACAACGGGTGCACCATCACAGCCCAGCAGCACAGCAGCCACGCCAGCCAATGCCAATGGCAACAAAGATGATGCCGCTCCTGCAGAGGTAGGTGCACCACCACAGCCCAGCGGCACAGCAGCCACGCCAGCCGATGCCAATCCGCCCAGTGGCAACAAAGATGATGGCGCCCCTGCAGGCCTGTCACCATCAGAGCCGAACAGCACAGCTGCCGCACCACCGGATGGCAAAGATGATGCCCTTGGCGCCCCTGCTGCGCCCTCATCACCACCACAGCCCAGCAGCACAGCGGCCACGCCAGCCTATGCCAATCCGCCCAGTGGCAACAACGATGATGCCAACACCAGCCCTGCGCCTGGAGTGCCAATAACCGGTTCACAGCCCAGCAGCGCACCAGCCACAGCCACAGCAGCCGATGTGAACACGCCCAATGGCGACAAAGATGGTGCTGGCCTTGCCGCCCCTCCAGTGACAGGTGCACCACCGTCAGAGCCCAACAGCACAGCCGCACTACCGGATGGCAAAGATGATGCCCTTGCCGCCCCTGCTGCGCCCACAACACCACAGCCCAGCAACACAGCGGCCACGCCAGCCGAGGCCGATGCTAATCCGCCCAGTGGCAACAAAGATTATGCAACTGCAGTGCCAACAACAGGTGCAGCATCACAGTCCAGCAGCACAGCAGCCACACTGGCCAATGCCAATGCCACTCCGCTTTGTGGCAGCAAAGATGCAATTTCCAAGTCACAGCCTGACAGGCATGTGATCGCAGCTGATGGCAACCAGCCGAAGCCTGATGGCACCAAGGATGCATTTGCTAAATCAGAATCGACTGATCCAAAGGTCAACCCAGTTGAAGTTGAAGGAGTGTGTGACTTGGTCGTTGACATTTTGTCAAGCCAAGAAGAAGAACCTGCAGATGGACACCCAGCCGGCCCATGTCCGCCAGAACCAAAAACCATTGCAACTGCAATGGATGTTTCCAGTGAGGAGGAGGGTGCCGGTGCAGTGAATGATCCTGAGGTGAGGTTGAACACCGGTAAGGATGAACGTACCAAGGAAGACATGACAGAGGCAGCGGCTGAGAAACCAACAACAGAAAAGAAGGATGCCGACAAACATGATCCCGACTCAGATTCATCATCAGAGTCAAACTCCGAATCCGAAGCCCCATCATCCAAACATGGATTAGCCAAAGAGTCTGATGAGCCTGCGTCCCCAGCACCAACTCCAAAGGCCGCGCCCAAGCGCAGAGCAGCTAGGGCGAAGGCCAGTCCCAAAGCAAAGGCAAAGGGTAAGTGTAAGGCGAAAGCCAGCCCCAAAGCAAAGGCCAAACGGGGGCCCAGGGCTTGCAGACCAAAAGCATCCCCCAAGCCGAAGCCTGCGACTGCTTGCAAGAGCAAAGCGAAAGCCAAAGAGGTTGCAGAAAAGTTATCCGCAGAGTTGCAAGAGTCCGGCAGCGGCAAGAAGACTCGGAAGCGAAAGAATGCAGATGAGTGACTATGGGTTTTTCGGATTCATAATTATGAAATGAATGTTTTGTTTGGGGTTTTACCATAGTCATTTCTGAGTGTCTGGTGTTTCCAGACCAGACCATATAGTGTTGTCGCGGTATATAATTTGTCGTGCACTTATCATATCATAGCGGTGCATTGATTTCTTTCACGGGCACCCCCAAGCAGTCATCGCATCCGTCGACTCTTCAGGCGGAGAAGACACGCGAGAATTGGGATCGGAAGAGTTTTACTCAGCTTGATATGGGTCACTTCTGGCCATCGCGCTGGAAGGTGACCAAGGATGGAAAGAAATGCCATGTTCAGGCCAGGCCGAATTCCTGTTGCAGCTGCAAACTGTTTCCATTGATCACTCACGTGCTCCCCCTTGTTCCAACCGGGGTCAGCGGTTTTTAGTTCCAATGTAGTTTTTTCCCAAGAGATATGTAGTCCAGATTGGTCTACACGTCCGCAGCAGCATGGTCCCTAAGCTTGGTTGACTACTTCACTTTGGGGTGAAGCAACTTCCATCGATATCTGTCTTCTGCAAATGGCAAGAAGAGGTGACTATATCTCGTGGTATGTTGCATATGCAAACTGTTGGATTGATCACTCATGCGCTCCCCCTTGTTCCAGCCGGGGTCGGCGGATTGTAGTTCCAGTTCCAATAGGTATTTGTATATATATATATAAATGTGTGTGTGTATGTATGTATGCCCATGTGTATCGTATATATGCATATGTATATATATATATACATGTATATTATGATGCGGGTGTGTTTGATCAACAAAAACATATGTGTGTGTATTATGATTATTTGACTCACAGTCTTGGAATTCAAAAGGGCCGTGCCGGTACCGGTTCCAAGTTGTGGGTATGGCCGCTTTCGGCAACAAAGGGCTGTCAGGCAAATGGTGCATCCACTGACTGGTTGCTTTTCTTTTTTGCCCGTGTCCAATTTCCCAGAACAACAGATGATGGCATATATATATATAAGTGGCAGAGCTTTTTGTGGGATAGCACGGCGTGGTACAACTTTGTGCCAGCGGGGCCGGGCCTGTTTGATATTGATATACGTGTGATATATATATATATATATATGAGGATGGCCAGTGCAACAGCCAGAGCAACCTATGATAACATATGACATGGTCGATTACAGCTCATGACTAATACTAACATGGCTTTATTGCCCTTGCGCGCTGGCAGGCCAAGACTTCGAGGCAGCTCACGTTGAGAGATGACCAGTATCGCCGCTTTTGGGTTTCGCGGTGATGCGATTTCCACTTGTGCAGCAACACCGGGGGTTAAAGAATGTCCACTATCCCATAAAAGAGAAACATTATATCACAATTAATGATAACTTTCAATACTATATCTTGGCTTTATTATTCCTGGGTTAACGTTCTTGGTTCAGTGGGCACAGAATCGGTGCTGCAGTCTGCAGAAAAACCTGCAGAGACAGAGACTGTGTGTCGAGCTGCTGCGCAAATAGGTGTGCAAAAAAATCGCTGTGATTTACAACCTTGGGCTCTGAGTTTATTTGAGTTTGGGCCCGTCCCTGCATATCACCTAAGGCAAATTTTCCCGGAACACATCGGAAGCATTTGGGATTTCCAAAGGATGTTTCGCAGACACATGCCTTGCACATACCCCGTGCTGTCCCCAATATCTCAACCGTATCTTCTAGATCCTCGCGGGAATCAATAATTATTCGTAGTTTTCTTCACTATCTTCACTACATGCTGGATGGTTACACGGTTACATTCTGTTACATCCCATGAATCCCATGATGGTGAAATCAGTGAAATCACCAGTTTTAAGTCAGCTCCTCTGGGTAAGTTAAGAAAAAAAGGTGTCCGGTCGACGTCAAAGCCAAGCGTAAGGAGCGTAAATTTCATCCATGAATATGGGTGAATTTTGAGACCTTTTGAGGGTAAATCCAGGATTTATCCCTTTTGAAAACAACTTTAGTGCTTTGTTTTAATGACAACATCCACCATTTTTGGTGCCTCAGATGTCCATGTGTTGTTCATGGAAATCATGGAGAAATCGCTATCAATGACTATCAATCAGCATTGCATCACCATGTTTGATGCGTAAATCAGCATTAAATCACAATGTCTAATGCGTCTAATGCCTAAATCATAAAATTTCAGCTTTTGTTATCATGTGTTCTGGATAAAACCCACCGGCTTTATCATGTGTTCTCATTTTTCCATGGGTAAGTTCCTCAGGTTGATATCCAATCCTCCCACCGCGCCTCATCATCCAGGTTGCAGCGAGAGAAGTTGAGACTCGCCGCCGCGAGAGAAGTTGGCGGCTGAGAGCCAAAGCGCTCCTGAGGGCTGGTCGGCTGATGCTTCGTTTGATGGGTTTCTGATGTTTTTGTTGATGGTTTCATGGTGGTTCTGTAAAAATCATATATATATATATATACATAATATATATATATAATATATAATATAATATTATATATATAATATAATATTATATATATATATATATATATATTGTATATAACATATATAATATTATATACACACACGTTTTTTGCTTTGGTGGTTTTGATGGTTTCAATGATGGTTTCGATGATGATGGATGATGGTGCTTTTTTTTGGTTCTTTCTGATTGCTGAAGCCGCATCAGAAATGGGATGGTTCAGGATGAATGGTGTGGTGCAATAAATCATACATACCCTCTGGTAAACTAACAGTTCGCTATTGAAAATTGCCATTTATAGTGGATTTACCCATCAAAAAAGGTGATTTTCCATGATGGTTATGTTAGTTTACCAGAGGGTATATAATCATATATATATGGTCCCGTCCTCCGTCTCTCCACCCCCCCCCCCCCTTGGGTTGGGCCCCCAGGTAGTACCCCCAATCCCCTTCTTTTTCCAAGCTTTTGGCACCATTTTTGGGGTCCGGGGCCGTTTTTGC
>Ga0126342_10005964_pt1 | contig 21456 bp, 20 predicted proteins | sample Cyp1metagenome_FD_92528 | JGI IMG/M metagenome (GOLD analysis project Ga0126342, IMG submission 92528) | Coral microbial communities from Lord Howe Island, Old Settlement Bay, Australia - Cyphastrea 1 metagenome | ecosystem: Host-associated > Invertebrates > Cnidaria > Coral ... | reverse complement strand
CTGCGCCCCTAAGATGATACACCAAAAACGTTTTTGCGCAGTCTAAGATGATTTTATCCAGAGCATGACTGCATGATACGGTGTCTTGTGCAGCGTGAAATGATGCATGAAAAGGGGTTTATTTAAAACCCCTTTTTAAGACCCCTTGCAGCAACTGTTATTCAAGCTGAAGCATACCAATTATGCTGGACTACAAGGACATCTCCCTCATGGAAAGTGTGCCTCTAATGTGGGGGCCCGTGACCGCGTCACCCGTGGGAATTGAACCCATGACCATTTTAGAGGGGGGGGGGCCCCCCCACCCCCTTATAATCGATATCCAATACATAACGGCGAGAATTCCATGAATTCCACGGGCTGGCCCCCCAATACCCCCTATGATTGTGCTGAAGCACGGAGAACTCAGGTAGCTGACGCTACCTTTCGTGATATTATATATTCTTAAGGAATATAGGATACTACATAGGTAATGATCCTATTATATATGATAATATATGATCCTATTCATCATGGTACTGGTATTCGTTCGGAATCATCTCCGGGGAATCTCCACCCAGCTCCGCCTCTTGCACCTGCAAGAGTCCCAAGGGATACGATGAGATGCGACAAAAAATAAGCTTCAGACTGCTTCTTTTATCATCTAGCTACACAGAAATAGGCGGTTGGACAACAAACATAGATTCTTAATCATATTTCCGAGAGTCAGTTGGGTTACAATCCGACAACCTCTAAGATCTTCTGAGAAAACAAACTGGGATTATTCAGCAATATCTCCAGGAGTAGAGTTCTGATAGCATCTTATAGGGTCTTGCAGCAATCCTCCAACAGGGTCGAAGCATAATTTACTACAGTTATTATCTACAGTTGTTTTGTGTTTTTTTATTTTTCTATGTTTTTTTTGTGTTTACAGTATATTTTGGTGATCTCGTCAACTGCAGGGATCCAAGCTGCAAGACCAGAGCCAGAAGCTCTAGGTTCTGCAATAAGTCATTCTGCCCACTGATATGGAGGTTTCCTGGAATGGGGATACCCCAAAATGGATGGTTTATAATTTATAATGGAAAATCCTATTCACATGGATGATTTGGGGATTCCGGGATACCCCTATTTCAGGAAACCTCCATATGGATGTAATGTGATTCCTCATTTGTCTCACCTTTTATTAAATACCTTCATGTTCGTTGCGGGTTGAATCTTTGGCCGAACGTGGATACTTCGGAGCGCATCAAAAAACGCAACTGCGGAGCTGTGGCAGGATCGTAGATCTTGAAATTCTGGGAACCCCATTTCTTTCGGCCCAGCCACCTTTTGTATACATATGTATATCATAGACTATCAACATACAAAAATTTGTTTATACGCTATATCATGCTATTTATGTGTATATAATATATATATATATATATATATATAATTATTTATATATATATGCAATATTCTGCAATACATCATATTGTATATTTTCACAGTGTAGGAGATGGTCCCGCCAAAAAACAAACCGCCGCACCTCGCATTCGCCCTGAAAACCATGACATCCCACGAAGGAGGCTTCAGCAGAGGAGGCACGCCGCAAATGGATCTGGGTGTAGCCCACCTGTGGATTTCCCAGCTGTGCATGTTCAGTTGGGATCAAAATTATCTGGAAACAAATTGAAAGCATAGTGTGGATATGTCGTCTTTAAATGTTGAAACACACAAACAAAAATAATGGAGGGGAAAACAATGTCTGATAATCTATATTTTGTCATCAGTTTTTTGGAAATCCTACATGTTGCTTTACATGTTTTCCATGGTGGGTGATATGGGCATTTTCTTAGTGACGGATTTGTCATAGACAAACCTGTGAAAACCATGGTTTTGGTTTCGAAATCCTGGGTTTTCCTGTTAACAAATTCGGGAATTGATTGTTCGATGCCTGACTATTTCGGTATCATCGATTGATGGGTTGATATGGGTTAATCATTTTCCACTTATGGATTGATATCTGATGAGTATCAAATTTTGGTCACTGTTGTTATAAAAAATCACCCCAAATGACCCCCATTGTTTTAAATAGGGTTGCAAGCCCATCCAATGGCAGATAGAACCCTCATAAATTTCCACCCTAAGTCAAAACCAACTTATGTGTTCTATTCTTATGGGGGTGTGTTTGTTTTTTTTATGGATGCCCCTTGTAATATCGGATACGCTTTGCAAACATATGCTAGTAGTTGCTTGGTTGATGCACCATCCATCTGGAAGGTATGAACGTCAACTGGGTTCATTCTGTCAGGATGAAAAAAACCGTAGTTGAAACCACCACCCAAGAATTATTTAGCATTCCTGATGGGGTGTAGTACCATTCCTCACGGTATTGTCGGGGGCACGCCTGCTAGGTTTTTTTTAATGTATATTCATGGGATACATAACTTTAAAACATATATTTAAAAAAGGGTCTAACCGGCCAAGTACATGGATGCAACCAACAACCATTACAGCAAATAAAGGTGACCACAAGGAACGGAATAATGGGGATCACTAGATCACGAGGGACCAACATGTGGTCGGAATGTAAGGCCCAACCGCAAGATGTTCTGTTCTACCCTAAGTGGTGCGGGCCACAGGAAGCTGAAAAAAGACGCGCTTTTGAAGGACTTTTGGCAGCTTTGGAAAGGGATTTGCGCAAAATTCCATCTGCCCAAACATCAAGTGCTCTGCGAGCAGGACTGGGAGGACGGGAAAGAATCGGTTGGGATTTTGCAGCCATCAATTTCCATGGCATGATTGGGAAGACATACCGGTACATATCCAAATAATCAAATATGCAGCAACGCTGGGAGCGAGTCCCTGGGCATCAGCGATGACGACAGTGGGGCATGTCCGGGTGATGCATGCACGCAGTCTGAGGCTGCAGCGCTGGCGCACTTGGTGCTCTTCTCATCGGCCAGAAAGATACCACCGCGATGGCGCGGTGCCTGCACGACCAGGACAAGGAAAGGTGGTCGGGGGTTGGGGGCGTCCACACAGGTGCGACACAGATTGACTTCACTGAGGTGGCTGGCGTGGAGCACGCTGGGGCATCCGACCGTGTGAACGGTCCCAGCCGCCGACCTCAGCACCATCAAGCCCCGAACCGCAGAAAAGGCATCACCGGCAGCACCAGCGCCGTGCTCCATGTTGGTGGAGGTGTTGTGGTGAAAGTTGTGCGGTGGGGCGGGGGTTTTGACCGTCGATGCGCTGCGACGTGGACAATCAAATCGAACATGCATTGTTAGTTAGATGAAACACATTGCTGCTTGACCTCGTTTGCCTCATTGCCGCCTACATGTATCTGATTCAAAAAAAACGAATAGCCCCTACCAAGGTACAGACATCACAGACTATGGGGTTCTTGGCTTGGCCCCGTGCCATACCAGCAGGACAGAATGCTGAAGCTCAGTTTTGCTGGTTTGGGGCCGCCACCCCGGCCTGATACTAAAGCCCCCTAAAATGCGATGACACGCCCGCTACGCAAAACATTGTTTAAAGTCCCTCTGCCTCAGGGCTCCGGGCCTCTACTTTGGCAATTTTTGGGCCTGATCAAGCCGCTGCCTTCTCCCCGTCGATGTTCTTGCCGGACACAGTGCAAGTGAGGTTCAAAGGATTCAAACGCACCTGACAGGTGGCAAGCAATACCCGCATTAACACGATGGAATATCCAAACTGAAGGGCCTGCACTGCGTCCTGCAATTCGTCCAGAAGGGCGTCGTTCTGCAGAACGTAGTCCTGTCAGGAAGGTATATTTGCAGCCGCCCTCCTTCAAACCCCTTGCTGACAAAGCAAACAGCCGTGCCTGGAGCGGAGCCGGCTCCTGCCAGCAAGGCAAGCGATTCAGGTGCACTTGTCGGTGCACAGTTCCAGGCGCGCCTCTTCCAGGCCAATGTCTGCCCAACGGCCCTTGAAGAGGGTGATGTCTCCAATGCAAGCCATTGCCTGGGTGCCTCGCTTGGTCACCGGAGGAGAGATGAGAGATGGAACACGAAGAACCAATGCCTGGTGATCTGGTGGTGATGCAATGTGTTGTTGGTGTTGTTGGTGATGATGATGACAATGGTGGTGGTGGTGGTGATGATGATGATGATGATGATGATGACTTTGTCGTTGTCATTGTCGTTTGGTGGTTGCTGTGCCTTCGCACTCATTGGTCTCCAATTGTGATTTTGAGCGTGTTTGATCCTGATATGGATGATGCCCTTAGTTGTGGTTTGGTTGCTATTTGCTCTCGAGCACCCATCTCGTGCCTTTGCAGTCATTGGTGTCTGATGGTCTCTTAAGAATGTTTGATCTTGATCAAGAACCAGGTAGCGAAGAAAAAACATATAGGGTTCAAGATGATGAAGAAACAGCAAAAAACAACAGCAGAAAAGCAAAAACCAAAAAAGAAGCTAAGAAGCAAAAAAACAGGAAACGCAAAAAAAAAGCAGAGAAGCAAAAGAAACAGCAGAAAAGCAAAAAAGCAAAACAAAACAAAGAAGCAAAACAGCAGAGAAGTAGGAAAAGCAAAAAAGGAGAGAAGCAAAAGAAAAATCAGAAAATCAAAAAAGCAAACAAGACAGAAGCAAACAAAATCAAAAACAAATAAAAGGAGAAAAGCACACAAAAAAGCAGAAAAACAAAAACACAAAAAGAAGCTAAGAAGCAACAAGCAGAAAAGCAGGAAACGCAACAAAGCAGGAAACGCAAAAAAGCAGAGAAGCAAAACAAAACAAAGAAGCAAAAACGCAGAGAAGCAGGAAAGCAAAAAGGGAGAGAAGCAAAAGAAACAGCAGAACAGCAAAAGGGGAGAGAAGCAAAAGAAAAAGCAGAAAAGCAAACAACAAAACTGGAAAAAAAGCAAAGAAGAAAAAACGCAGAGAAGCAAAAAAACAAAAACAACAGTACAGTAGACACACAGAAATCCAAAAAAGAAATCCTAACTTAAAAAAAACTTCAAATAAATGGCATCCAAAAGAAAATAACTGATAAGAAAAAATGGCTAGCAAATCCCAGGCATCAACATCTTGCCTGCTGATCTCCCTAAATCTCCTCATCGCGTGATGGTTCTGCTCCGAAAGCAAGGTCCTAGCGGGCAAGAGACCGGCAACATAGCAATCAAACCTGGAAAAAAAATGTCTACCTCACAGGTTGATGGAGTTGACCTGGTTCCAACCAAACTCTCTCTGGCTTAGTTGATTGAGATTTTGTTTTGGATTTTGGATAACTACCTTGGGGAAGCTACCGTGCAAGGAAGGTTGTTCACGGTTCAACTTTGTGGTCTTTGCTGCTTGCGCGTTCCCTGGCCAGAGGGCAAAGAAGCTGCCACCAGCAAGGAACGGGGTCAGCATGGGTAAGCCACGTAACAAAAGATATATAGAATGTCAGTGTTGCATGCTTAAAACAGCTAAATTGTGCATACGTTTTTGTCGCGCTTAGCCACAACAATGCAGGGCGGCAGTTGAAATCCTGTAGACTCTTGACATGCGGTGCTTCTTTTGTTTCCTTCGTATCCCCGGAAAGTAGACATGTTTAAACTATTTTGCTCATCTAGCTCGAAATAAAGATGGAGATTCTGGAATCGTCATCATATGATGTTAGCAATATGAAACCAGAAGTTGATCGCACAAGTTGTGTTCGTTTGTCCCCTCCCTCATCACGGCGGGAATGGCCTAGCTCTCGGCTTTTGTCCGGACAGTGAAGCATTTCACCCACCTAGCAGAAACGTGCGGAAACAACCGAAAAAGAAACATTCTGCACCGCCAGGGCTAACATGTAACATTCTATGATTGTCTTTTGAAAGTACGTCGTGAATCATGCAGAAATTTCCCTTCAACCTTCACACAACAATTCGACGCGACATCCCGTCCGGCCTCTAAATTGCAATTTCCCCATAGCGTTGCCCCCCCTGACGTCCGAACACAAGGTCCACTTCAGGGATCACCATCTGCCCAAGATATTTTCAAGTTCATCCTTCTCTGTCGCCGAAGCAAGCAGAACAACGGAAGAACTTTCCCATAATGCAATGCATTGGACGGTTCGGCATCTCGTCAGCTTGTGGGTCTCTTCAGGAGCTCGCGGCAGCCATTCCGTAAGTTGTCAGAGCGGCAAGTTGAGATCGGCGCTCAGTCGACCGAGATCAACCGAGGCCTTACAGTACTACCACAAAGACGTCCCCATGTGGACCGCCGAGGAGAAGAGCGGTCTTCTTTTTTCGGTGGCCCGCCTTGTGTGGCATCCATATCAGTATGGGGCATCATCGGAGGGCACCTGCCAACGACCACGGGAGGGGCCCGAGTCACTGTCACTCAGGGTTTCCAGCATAACGGATACCCAACTGCTTCGCATGCACTCAGGCAGTGGATCCTATAGCCTGAGGACTCACGCTTACTTTGACAGTACCGGCAATTTGCCAGCCAGATCTACAGTAATTAGGTGTTGGCTTAACCAATCAGATTGCTTGCTGTTTCTATCACCATTGGTGTTCTGCCATGTTCTATCTCAGCTTTGGTAGTACATCTTCGCCCAAGTTTGCCGAAAACATATCAACAAACTCAAACTACCCAACGCCTCTGATTAAGAAAATTCGGCGAATTCCCCCCTCCCCCAACAACATGATACAAAATGCCCAGTTCTTCAATTCTTCCTCGACTTCCATCGCATAAATTCCATATGGGGGCTTCCTAAAACATGGATACCCCATGACCATGGGCTTCAATACTAAAATGGTCTAATTTTGGATGATTTCGGGGTAGCCCTATTTTAGGAAACCACTGTTTCCATGGCATTTTTTCCGATTTCCCCCTGCGGCCTTCGGTCCAAGGGCGATGGGTTGCACCAGGATTTGAGGCTTCTGCGCCAGGTTCCCTGCCGCATGCTGGGACTGCTGGAAGGCCTTCACCTTGGTGCCAAGGTGAGTTGGGTGATGGATGGTGGGATGGTGATGGCATCTTTTCATGGCCATAACAAGGACACGTCATGAAACATCCCAACATTGAACCACCTGGAGGATTAGGACATGTTCAGTGTTCAGGACAGGATTGTCTTCCAACCCTCTGTGTGATGTTTTGGACAAACTATGTTCTCCTATTTCTAGCAAATTTGGGCATGGTTCTTCGTTGGGTCTGCCACATTCACAGAAGTGACAAGATCCAGTTTCAATTTTTATTTACCAATGATAACCACCACCGCAATGGGACCCCAGCAATAAACAAGACCCTAAATCAAGCTCGGTTACTTGGAAGGATGATTATATTGATTATATATGAACCTCGAAACATAGAAGCTATTCTAGCATATTCTAGCCGTGTGTACTACTGCCCAGAAAGTGGGGCGGAAGTGTGAGCCCCCCGCATCGACTGGACATCTCAGAGTATCTCATATTGTGTCATTGCATAAAATGGGTTCAGAAAGGGATTTCCAGTTCATGGATTATGATACTCCCGACATCTTGCAAGTGTAACACCAACAATGGTTCCGAAAATTATCATTGGTTGCTTATATATGCCACAACATATCCCAATGAATTCCCACTAAATCCCTATTGGTCTCTATAGTAATTGAACATCACACAACAATTCGGGATATAAAACGGGACATTTACCAACCCCTACACCAACTCATGTCAACTTTGATACACCAAACTATTCTCCAGTCAAACCATGTCAAACAATCATATTCCCATTCTATCTCCATTAAACCACCATATACCTATACCAGTTGGAGCAACTGACAATTGATTATGTTATAGTATCTAGTGGAATTCTCCCGTTTTTCATCCCATTGCTCATGTTTGATACACCCCATTATATCTCCATTAAAACAGCATATACAGAATATTTTTGGAGAATCATCAAGTTGGAGCATCCCCCATTTGATGATACCATCCCGAATCATTTGTGTTTCAGTCACTTCTGAAAAATTGTCTTTCCAATTCCCACTTTTTCCACACATCATGGAGATGCCACTTTTCCCTGGTGATCTAGTGGGATTCATCCATTTTTCTCCATTTTTCTCCAGTTCTCCAAGTCCCAGTTGCTGCAGCGTTCAGGGAGACCAACGCGTCCTCGATCGGCTCGAACAACGTCAGCTCCACATCCAGCAGGGGACGCCTCAAAAAAAAAGGATCCATCAAACAAGCGCTTATGATGGTTATAAGATGGTTATATGATGTTGATACCATATCTGATGTTTATATGATGTTTTAATTGTATTCAATATGTTTATAAATACACTTTGAGTGAACATGTGGATGTATGTTCAATGATACCATTCGATGTATCCATTCATCAATGAGTTACCCAGTGAAAGTCCATTGCCATGTTCAATTACCAGAAGGTAGCCTGTTGTCCAGATATGTTCTTGTGCTGATGACTTTCCCTCGCTAGTCATCGTGCATGGGTTTGCCGCATGAACAAGTAGAGAATAGTGATATCAGCAACAAACATGTGTCAGAGAAATATGACGATTCATCAGCGAATGGAATGAGACTCTTCAAAAAACATGTGTCATGTACTGATAGAGTAGAGTCGTAGAGTATTCGGTATTCTTAAGATTTCATATGAGGATGCGAACAGAGCAGTTATCTCCATCTTCCAACAGACATGGGCCGATTGATGTTGCAGAAACCGTTGTTTTTTTGGTGTGGGGTGATAATCTACAGAGGAAAGTGGATCCCAATTCATATTAATCCTAAAGCCACCTATGTAAAACATTGTAAAACCATGTTAAGTGCCGGTTCAAGTTCAGTTTCAAGTTCAGGGTATCAAAACTATTTTTTCTCCAGTCACTCACAAATTCAAACCCAAAGGGGCAGACACATCAAACCAACATGGCATCAGGATCCATATCTCTGGAAAAAATCCAATGTCCGCTTGGCTTTGATGCACCAAAAACAAGATGGGACTCTGGAAAGGTATGTTTATGACGGTTAATTGGTTCATAAAGGCGTCTAACCAGTTTGATCTATCATGATATATCTATAACATAAAACCAGAACTTCTTTGCACCAACTTAGAGTCCGAGTGCCAGGGGTCAACCTTTTTAAACCATTCAACCTCCGTTTCAGCTGACAAACCCTCCATTTTTGACGCTTACTCCCAGTATATCCCAGTATATCTCATGAAAAGCTGATATAGATCCTATTTTCCCATATATAGATCCCAGTTTTCATTATTTTCCCATACAAATCTCATCAGAAAACCATGCAAATCAGCGTTTTTCCAAACGAACTCAGCTTGCTTCACCGTTACGCCAGGGTACGGCTGTGCACTGCGCAAACCCCAGGCAGCGACGCAGTGAAGGGCGAGGAGACCTCGTGCAGCAGCCGCCAAATCATGGGCATATGATAGATGAGTTATTCTCATATCCATCTATAATAGTATAACCATCTATAACCATCTTTAACCATCTATAGTGAGTTATTAGCCTCATTGGTGTATTGAGGATAGTTATGATCCAAATGAGGGTTCCATAAATGGAGGTACCCCCAAATAGATTGTTTATTTCATGGAAAATCCCATCTAGAAATGGATGATGACTGGGGGTACCCCTATGACTTAGGAAACCTCCCTTTGGGGGTTAATATAGATATATATATATTAATATGGGTGGAATTTATGATCTGAGAGGTGATTTATTATATCAATTATATCTAACTAATAGTATATGAACATTAACTAATGGTATTTGAACATTCACTAATATAGAAAATGGTAGGTGGAAACATGCTTCTCACTTAACAGTGAGGAGTAATCATTCATGATAAGGAGATATGCCCAAAAAGAAAAATCGTGACTAGGAAATACACTCAAGATAGGTGATTTATATTGATTTACTGGTTGGTGGTTTCAACCCCTCTGAAAAATATGAAAGTCAGTTGGGATGATGACATTCCCAATATATGGAAAGTCATAACATTCCATGGTTCCAAACCACCAAACAGTTTATTCTATCGATATTATATCATTTTTTGAAGATTCAATATTTCAAATATCTTATAGTCATATTATATCCAGTTATATTGCTATATTGCATATAAAGTTATATTATACTTGCTTATATCCAGTTTTCAAATACCACTATATGGGTGGGAATTCGATAAATGGATCAAGCGGATCAAGACTTGGGGATCAACCAACACATTTAGTTAGCTGATGACTCGAAGAGATGAATTTTACCATGGACATTTCATGTGATTTCATAGGGTGAATGGTAAAATGTTGGGACTATTCAGAAAATCATATTTCATTTTGTGTTTTTCATATTTCATGTCATTCATGGTATTCATGTTTCCATTTGACAAATCGTGATTTCATGAATAAATAGTGGAAACATGACGGGTACAAACCAAAAATAGCCGCCGATAATTTCACATAGCTATGGAACACATGGCCATTTTGATGCATGATTTACCAAACTCAAATATGGTGGTGTTCCATGGCAAACTGTTAGATTGCTGGAGGGTAGTGGGCGTCAACTAGGATAAAAAATACCACTATAGTTGGGTTCGTTACACGTAAAACCCGCACGTCACAAGCTTTGCCTAAAAGAGTTGGAGTGAAGCCTCACATCTCTACTACCTAGTACTACCTACTACTACCTATGACTACCTACAACTACCTACTACCTAATACTACCTAGTACTACCTAGTACTACATACAACTACCTACAACTACCTAGTATTACCTACAACTACCTAGTATTACCTACAACTACCTACAACTACTTAGTATTACCTACTACTACCTAGTACTACCTACTACTACCTAGTACTACCTACTACTACCTAGTACTACCTAGTACTACCTAGTACTACCTACTACTACCTAGTACTACCTACTGCTACCTAGTACTACCTACTACAACTACCTACAACTACCTACAATTACCTACAACTACCTAGTACTATATACCTAGTACTACCTATTACTACCTATTACTACCTAGTACTACCTACTACTACCTACTATACTACCTACTTCTACCTACTACTACCTAGTGCTAGCTACTACTACCTAGTGCTACCTACTTCTACCTACTACTACCTAGTGCTAGCTACTACTACCTAGTGCTACCTAGTTCTACCTAATACTACCTAGTGCTACCTAGTGCTACCTAGTGCTACCTAGTGCTACCTAGTCCTACCTAGTGCTACCTAGTACTACCTAGTACTACTACTACTACTACTGCTACTACTACTACTGCTGCTGCTACTACTAACTGCTATTACTACTGCTACTACTACTGCTACTACTACTACTACTGCTACTGCTACTGCTACTGCTACTGCTACTGCTACTACTACTACTAGTACTACCTCCTACTACTATGACTACGGCTACTACGACTACTACGACTACTTCTAAACCACTAACTAACTAACTAACTAACCAACCAACCAACCAACCAATCAACCAACCAACCAACGAACCAACTAACCAACCAACCAACTAACTAACTAAACTAACAAACAAAGAAACAAACAAACAAACAAACTAACTAACTAACTATCTCTCCACTTCTGTACTTTCTCCACATTTTGAAAATTCGTAAAACGGAGTTTAGACCACTAAACTTCCTTTGATAATCTCTATATACAATATATAGTATGTAATTTATATATATAATATTGAATTAAAACCATATTATATTATTACATTTTCTTAAATCACATTATATTACATTACATTAAAATGTATTTCATTACATTGTATTGTGTTATATGACATTAACCTAAAGTATATACACACATGCAATGTTGTACTTTTTCTTGGATGGGATTGTGTTCAAAATTTTGTCATCCAATGCGAGCCACCCTTGTCTTCTCAGTTTCGTACATCCATTTTCCGCTGGTGAAAACCAATATTTCCAGCTCTTTCTGAGCTTTTTGAACTGGAAATATTATAACGTTATTGAACTGGATTTATTGAACACCATATGTAAATCACTATTGCACTGGAGTCCTGTATGATTTATATATGCCCCCATGTTTGATGTTTTAAAATGATGTGTTCCTACCTTTGGTTGGGAACAACCAATAGTAACCCTTCCGAAAATAGTTTGGGAGATCCTCAAAAAACCGTGTACCGTGTACCATTGTTTTCCCGTAGCCAAGAAACTGCAGTCTCCCATGTTCGCACCAATCTCCCAAACGCGCACAAAGGGCAAGTGATCTTGCCTGGACTGAAGCATATGTCGATCTAATGCAAAAAAGCCAAGTGATATTCTTCTGGTTGGTGGTTTGAACCCCTCTGAAAAAATGAAAGTTGGATGATTATGCCTAATATATATGGAAAAATAAAACATGTTCCAAACCACCACCCAGTCTTGTATTTTATTGGAACAAACGTGAAAATCCATGAAAATCCCCCATTGTGACAGTGTTTACCAGTGTTTATCAGAAGGCGCGGTTCTTGAGCAAATCTGGATGCGATTATCAGCAAAGGCTGGCAACATCATCAGGCCATTGAGTTGGCACTTCCCAAACCACACACGTTGACATGTTGATCTCTGCGCAATTACCCTTTTTTTTCTGAAGGGCTGGTAATGGCAACCTGCTCGCTTACCTCATATCCTCAAGGGCCCCGCTGTACCATGGGACGCCTGCTTGGAAGTGCAGATGGGCAACTCGAGTCGGCCAAGTGGCTTGTTGGGGTCCACCAACTCGGCAGACATCTGTTGTTGCCCCATCTTGCCGAACCTTGGTTTCACCACAAGCCACAAGCGTAGCCACGTGTTCATCATCATGTGCCGCACTAAAGCACTAAACTCTACGAGGTAAAAAAGCAGCTAAACAGCTGTATGTGTGACAAAACCGCTCATGGGCTTGTTCACTGTGGGGTGCCCACGTGAAGGAATTCACATGATGTGGCCCATCTCCCCAGGCACACTCTTTTGCACCCCCCTTGCGGCAAGGGTGATTTTTAATTAGGGTCTGAAATTTGGCACACCTCGGAAGATGGAGGTATATATATATAAACTTATATATACTTATAAATACTTGTATATACTTATGAATACTTATATATACTTATAAATACTTATAAATATACTTATATATACTTATATATACTTGTATATACTTGCCTATATTTATATATACTTATATATACTTATAAATACTTATAAATACTTATATATACTTAAAATATACTTATATATACTGATATATACTTATATATACTTATACATACTTATACATACTTATATACTTATATATACTCTTATATATACTTATATATACTTATATATACTTATATATACTTATATATACTTATATATACTTATATATACTTATATATATATATACCCATATATACTCATAAATACTCATATATACTTATACATACGTATATACACACGTATATACACACTTATATACACTGATATGTACTTACATATAACATAACAAATATATATATATAATATATAATATGTGCATGTGTTATAATCCTTTCGCCAAAAATATGACATGACCCCAACGAGCAGCTCCGAAAGATCGATCCCCAATAAGTTCCACCGAAGCTTCCGCCGAAGATTGCCATCATAGATCACCACAGATCCCATCGTACACTTATGGCCCAAAATACCAGTTATAAGTACTTATCATCCCATTTATAAAATGTATAATCCCATTGAAATAACAACTTATAACCATCAATCATCATAACCACTATTAACCGCTATCAATCACCATAAATCACCAATAATCACCAGTTATAACTAGTAGCCATGGCCATTTCACTGTAATCCTATCGAAAAGCCGAGCATTTTGCAGCAAGCAACGTGGCCATGAAGCCGGGCCAAAGGCAGAAAGGCATCCGTGTGGCGCGGTTGGCATTACCTGAGTTCACTGGCAATGGGGATTTATGATTGATAGGATCATGATATATCATCATTGAAGTATAGGATCCACTATGATGATCCATAGATGGTATATCATGATTAATATAGTGGATATCAATGATGAATATCAATAGTGGATATCAATGATGATATAGTGGTATAGGATCATTGAAGTACAGGATCTATAGATGATTAATATCCACTGGCAATGGGGAGATGATTAATATCCACTATTGATCTATAGATGATTTATGATAAATAGGATCATGTGAATAATCATAACATGGTGACAGGCATCAATGCATGCTCCAAGCGTGAGACACGCAGCAATGGCAAAGTGCAAAAACAAACATAATATGGTGATTAATAGGGAATAATCACCATTTTAGGGAATAATCACCATTATTAATCACTGGTTACCATTATTATTTATCATAAAATGCATCATCACAATAAGATCCTATTTTAGTTGGGGATGGGATCATGTGATTTAAAGCATCTATCTGATTTATTGATAAAACTTAGAGTTCACTATCAAAAAATAGACACATGATCTATCATGATCTATCAGGATATATCATGATCTATCGTTTTTTTGCATATGATTTTTATGTTCTATCTTTTTTGGGGATGTGATACTACCAACAACCTGATGCTAGGAGTAGCAATTAGGGAGCTCACCAGCAAAAATGAAGGATTCACCAGCTGAAACTTGCAAGTTTAAGTATCAAACATTGGGACTTTAAACAATTAAGAATGTGGCACCTGAAATGGGTATAATTGGTATATATGGGTATACCACCAAAGAGTAACTTTGCAGTGATGGGGGAAAATTATGATTAACCAATTGAGATTCAGTGGGTGTCCTATTTTAAGGTAAACCCATATAATTCCATATATAGATATGACAAAGGTGGTAAAAGCGCCGAATACGGACAGGGAAACTTGAGCAGAGTTCATTGAGCAAAAGGACCGAGTTTTCATCAACTATGGGAATTTCGGGATTAAATAACAAGTTTTGCGCCATCATCTGGTTTTCACACAGAAAAATACAGGGAGACAAAATGACTCAAAAAAAATGGGAGATATCTTTCTCCCAACTTTTTGGGCTGTAATCAGTGTCCAGTCATTGAGGTGTTAGGTCACTAGTTGGGTTTGTCAATGGAATTTGATGCAATTCTCCCCCATTTTCAGTACCCAAGCAGAAAGAACCACTGGCACTATATCCCCAAATCTATTCCCATGATTCTTGGTTGACAAAACCCCCTTTTCACTGGTAAAGTTGGAGAGTAGCGTTGCAGACAAATTCTCAGTTTATCAGTTGTATTACCTAAATATATATATACATATCCCCATTGTATCCTTATCATATCACCTGTATCTCACAAACCATCAAGAACAACATGATATACTATATGTTTTAACTGGGTGATATCATATAAAGATATATATTATAAAGATATCATCTACATATCATACATATATATATATATATCTAGATCTATATCTATATCTCTATCTCTATCTATATCCATATCTATATCTATATCTATCTATACAAAAATACATTTATCATTTGTGATGGGAAATCTCGATTTCTGATGCTTCATGCCTTTTGTTTCACCACCATCCGAGGCGCTCAAGCCATCGTCCATGGGCATCGGATGCAGCTCCAGAGCTGGGATGCGGCCCATGCGCCGAGAACCTCCACGTAAAACGGAAAACCGAAACACCTGGGGAAAAACTGGGAGAATCATCAAAACTCCGTGGAAAAACCATGGAAAATCCATGGAAAAAAACTGGGAAAACTGGGATGTTTCTATTTTCTTCCAGATCCATGTCAGATATCATTCGCATTCGAATCAAAATTCCCGTTCTAGCAATCATTAGTTGATGGAATGAAAAAAATCGGACACATCACAAGGTCCCAAACAAAGTGTTTGTTCACTCACTGATGGGGTGTGAGTGTTTGTTCGCTGCCAGAAATTCGAGATTTTAGCCCAAACATTGATGTCGCGCTCAACAGTTTTGCGCACCTCAACCTTTTGCAGCCAATCTCTTTTGGTCAAGTAGGTCACCATCTCATTTTGCCTGTTTAAATTTATATTTCATGTGTCGCAAATAACAAAGCTACAGGGTGATGCCCCACCTCGTTATAGATTGGTTTATAACCTTCGATATACCGTCAACCCTTCCTGCGGTTTGAGAGATGTTTCAAAGAGATATCAACTATAGTATACTAGTTGCAAACTATATATATATACTAATTGGTGGTTTCAACCCCTCTGAAAAATATTAGTCAATGGGAAGGATTATCCCATATATTATGGAAAATAAAAAATGTTCCAAACCACCAACCAGTATATATATACATATCAATGGAGGTGTCCTAAGTCATGGTGGTACCCCAAGCTCGCTGGATGGTTCATTTCATGGAAATCCTACGGAAAAAATGGATGATTTGGGGACCCATGTCCAGGCCTCGCCAGGTATGAGGACTTGCCCGATGGAAGAAGGAGGGATACATCTCCAAGGCAGCCTTGGACACGGCTGCCGTCGTGATAGCATGGTTCACAGAAATGACAGTGGTAAATTTATGGGTATGGTATGGCAATATGATGTAATATGATGTAATATGATGCAATTGAATGTAATATGTATATATATATATTGTAAAGAATGATACCCATTATGGTACTGATAGTGGTAACGTTTTGCTTGACATAGCAACGCCATTGGGTGAAAGATCCTGCGAAGAGAGTGGTAAAATAATGCAAATGATTACTGGTTGCTGGTTTCAACCTACCCCTCTGAAAAATATGACTTCGTCAGTTGGGATGATGACATTCCCAATATATATATATATACATATATGGAATGTCATAAAATTCCATGGTTCCAGTCACCACCAACCAGTGATTACTAACCATCATTAACCATCATTAACAATCATTAACCATCATCAACCATCATAATCCCATACTAAAGCAGCCATGTTCCAGTCAGCACCAAGCCATTTTTTGCATCTAAACGTCTTTGAGGTACCAGCGATACTGTCAAGTTGGACTTTCATTCAGAATCATTCAGATCACCATGGGAGATTCGTCTAGTCCTGGCGAAACCACCAACCTCAAGCAGCACTTCGTAAAGTGAGTGACTTTTTTTGGCCACGGGCCACCTGGCAGAATCAACAAAAAATCAGATATGTCCCAGATATTCCAGTTGCATCCCTGGTTGGTGGTTTCAACCCCCCTGAAAAATATGACTTCGTCAGTTGGGATGATGACATTCCCAATATGTGGAAAGTCATAAAAAAATGTTCCAAACCACCAATCAGATCCAGTTGTCATCAACGACATGCAAACTGCTGCCATTGAACACCTTCACGACGATTTTCCCAACCATTCCAGCTTCATCCGATCAAGCTGCGTTAACGTCCACTTTGACCACAGGATACGAGTGAAGCGCCTCGAAACGAAGCCAATTCTGTGAATGTTAAGACGGTCCTTTTATTAGCACAAATTTGGAATGACCCCATTTCAGCCTGTCCAGAAAGTATCAATCGCTGGGGAATCTTCTCCCACTGCAAAGCTGGAGAAAAAAACTGCAGGTCTTATTATAGATTTTGGATAACCTGCAACAAAAAGCTGGCTAGTAATGGTTAGTATCAATATCACCATTTACAGTGACAGCAAGAGATTAATTTGTACTAAAGTACCCATCCCATCATCTCAGGATTTTTACCGATTCTTTTTGGGGACCGTTTTTTGCAAGACGTGGTAAACAAACCTAGGATCTCGTGCACCATGAGAGCTAGGATCTCTCTACTTCTTGTTGCTCACATGTTGGACAAGATGCCTCAACATCTTAGACATGGTGGGGGCATGAAATTGACGGTTTCACCTTGACATCATCATTTAGGGGACTTGATGATCTGAGGCCTCTCGAATTCTCCAAAACGTCGTGCTACCCAAAAACCATTGGTGAATAGCCATGTGTTGCTGATATCTCAATTTTATCCCCATATTTTCCCCATCCACATTAAACCCCAATTATATGCCATATATTGTTGGTGTATACTATAATTTTGATGGTCCTTTGATCAATGGCCATTTCAGGCACCTACCAGTACGAGTAAATTGGAGGTACCTACCGGGTACATAAGGCCTAAGGGGATCTGCCCCCAACATATGGCTCTAAAATGTGGGTCCTGAAATTCTTTCACATCATTTACCACAAATTTAGGCTCAAAAAATCCCATTTTTGATGCCACTCTTCTGGTTGCCATGGAGATTTCTTCAGCGCCTGTAGGAGAAGTGGCAGGAAGGGCGGTGGAGACAACAAACCATGCAGCGGTCTCGGCGTCTCACCTCCGGTGCAACCAACTGGAACCATTCCAGCGACCCAAATTCTGATCGGATCCCCATGGTACCATGATACCCGGCCTGGGAAACCTACAAAAAAAAAAATGGAAAATCTACCCATGATTAATGGGAAATCTATGGAAAATCTATGGAAGCATTGGTTCTATGGAAAATCATGGAACATCTACCCATTTTTAATGGGAAAATCCATGAGAAATTGCCATATTTTCAATAGCAAACTGTTAAATTCCCAGAGGCTAATCACCATGATCATATTGCCTTATACTGAAACCTCCATCATCCTCCATCTTTCCATCATTTGACTGCTGAAAAATCCCGATTGTTCTATGGTTGAATCACCATTCAATTCCCATTCAACCATCATGTTTTGGTGGTTAATGCACCGTTTTTCATGGTTAGCCATGATATGGATCCCATATGGATCCGTATAAATCTACGATTAAGTGATCGTTAAATCCACCATTTTTGGTATGTTAACACCTCATTGGATCCCCCCAACACCATGGTCCAAGCCATGCCTCTCCCCTGCCGTGCCTTCCAAGAGGATCTGCTTCAACTTGGCATCGCCCATGCGAAGTAACTGAACCATCTCCCGTTCCTCCACAGACTCCACAGCATACTCCGCGCTACTCATAGTGGTGAACAACAGTTGTATGATGTTCTATGGGGATTTGACCAACATGCGGAGTGTTCTATGGGAATGTCGGAAAATGAAGTTTCTACACTGGGATTGTTCTGGGGTGATTTCGGATTAATCCCTTCCCCCATGAAAAACCGTCCCCCTCAAAGTAATAAACACCTGGAGGAGTATTTAGTATTAGGGTGCGAAGCTTCCCCCTAATACTAAATTAAAAACCCTATAGTATAAAAAACTAATGTATTCTGTTTCAAAATCGATGAGATTTGCTTTGAACATCGAATTAAAATATTGCCAAAAATTGGATTTCGAAGCTTTCCCCTAATATTAAATTAAAAACCCTAGTATAAAAAACTAATTTATTCTGTTTCAAAATCGATCAGATTTCCTTTTAAAATCTAATTGACATATTGCCGAAAATTGGATTTCGAAGCTTCCCCGTAATATTAAATTAAAGCCTTAGTATAAAATACTTTCTTTTCGACCTTAAAAGACTGACCCTAATAAAAGTTCTTACTATTAGGGGGTGAAACCCTGAAATGGGACCTTCATTTTTGATTTGTTTTCGAAAGGGGATCAAATCAAAATCAAATTGGCCAGTCTGAAATTTCCCAAAATTTAACGCGGACCCTAGTTTTTAGTATTTGGGGTACGTTTAGGAAAAGGAGGTGGAGATTACAATGATATGGATTTGAGTGGGGAAATAAACCACATTGAGGTTTCAATTGTTTGGTTGAAGGGCAAAAGTACAGTTGAAACCATGGTTCTTACCCTTCAATGTAAAGGTTTCAACCATAAAACGTCCCTTCAACAAATTCAGGGATACTTTGACATCAAGGGGTTAGAATGGCATGTGATCAATTCCGTTCATGTTGTTTCCACACTAGCATGGTGCTGTAGTCTCCCCCATACTGATCATACTGGCATGGTATAGCCCCACCATGTTTGTAACGGGGTTTGTAAGACTGTAAGAGTCTTACCATATGATATAGACTTGAAACTACATTCATAGCATGATAGCCATATTTTCAAATCTATCATTGCGGATGAAATCCCCATAAATAACACGTTTACATTGATAAAATATGATAAAATCATGAAAAACAGTCACAATTTCGCCGATCAAATAACTCACATGTGGAAAACTCACCATTTCCATGGATAAATCGTGATTTTGCTGATACTCAAATAACATTTTTGTGTGGATAAATCACCATGTTTGCTATGGCTCTACCTCCACCTTCTTAGACTGTACGAGTACTTGAAGCTGCTTTGCAGGGTGAAAAAACACCTTCTGGTCGTCGATCCTTGGAGCACTAGGGATAGATAAACCACCATTTTTTAATGATTTTAATGGATACATCTCAATTTGTCCAGTGATAAGTCCCAATGTTTGCTGGGAAAATCATCATTGTTGCTGGGAAAATCTCAATTTTACATGGAAAACACCACATTTTTCGGGAAAATCCCGACCCGGTCCCGTCCTCCGCCCAGGTGTGACGCCAACGCTCCAGCAGCGCATTGTAAGCGGCCGACCACGGCAACAGCACTGAGGCCAACTGGCGTCGGCTTGAGAAGTGGAGAATTTCTGCGAAAATTTCTGGCCATTTGCACTACCCTCTGGTAATTTAACATAACTATGGAAAATCACCATTTTTAATGGGAAAACTCACTATAAATGGCCATGTTCAATAGCTATGTTATTATTGTTGTTATTGTTATTATTATCATTGATATATCAACAATATTAACAATACAATAAGAATTATTGTTGATTATGGTTATTATTATGGTTGTTATTATTACTATTTATTTTTTGATATATCATTATACCCATATGCTCCATGTATGGCATATTAATGGTAACATAAAGGGGGCATATTAATGGTAAATGTTACCATATATAGCAGCACCATGGATCCTATGGGTTATGGATAGCAGATGGCATTTTCGTTGCCTAAAATTTATGGCATGAGTTTGTGCCTTAATCAATGTCCACTTTCGAATTTACTGCAATTTTAATGTAATTTCTGGATTTTCTGAACATTTGTGGCAAATGGTTGCCTTTTGATGCATTTTCAGGCAATGGCCTGACCATTTCTATGGCAATTACACAATATGTGTTCACTGTTTTGGAATGTCGTATTCAGGACACACGATATGATGTATATGTATAAAGCATGATGAATCCTGGGTGATATGTTTTTTTTTGTGAACGATGAAGCACTTGGACTTGAACCAACTAGTTGAGGTAGAATGATCCATATGTATATATATATATATATTATAGACTATATATATATTATATTATATATATTATATTATATATATATTATATTATATATATATTATATATATATCATATATATATATATCATATATTTAAATATCCTATATATATACACATATATATATATGTGTATATATATATACATATACATACATATGTATACATATACATATATGTATATGTATAAATATATATGTATACATATATATATACATACATATATATATATATGTATATATATATACATATATATATATACATATATATATATATATATATATATATATATATATATATATATATATAT
>Ga0126342_10005963_pt1 | contig 21457 bp, 20 predicted proteins | sample Cyp1metagenome_FD_92528 | JGI IMG/M metagenome (GOLD analysis project Ga0126342, IMG submission 92528) | Coral microbial communities from Lord Howe Island, Old Settlement Bay, Australia - Cyphastrea 1 metagenome | ecosystem: Host-associated > Invertebrates > Cnidaria > Coral ... | reverse complement strand
TTCTTCGCGTTTTTTTTTCCGACAATCAGTACTTTCGGATGTTTTTGGTCTCAATGGCCGACATCATTGGCAGTTACGAGCGGCTGCCCAACGATGCGGTGCGGGCGGTTGCCGTCGCGAAGCAACGTGAATATATCTTGTTCATGTTTGTTCCATGTCAAGGTTGCAGAGGTCAAAGCAGTGACTCGCTCAGGGAACCCTCAGGTGCCGCTTTGAACAGGTTTTTGGGGTTGACTCCCTGCCAGGTGAGGGCTAGATTTTTATAAGACATCCCATCCCGATCACTTCGGTCACTTCTTTACTGTTTGAGATAAGTTTCTGTCAGATGGAATTCAGATCGAATGTCAGAATACATGTGAGATAAGATGTCAGATAGAATGCCAGAATTTATCTCAGATGAATTGTCAGAGTATATGCCACGGCGGGGATCACTCGAACAAAGTATATAATTCAATGTGATTCAACCCTGTCCTTCACTTCCAAAGTCTGGGGCTCAAAACCCACCGACACGGTTTCAATACCGTGAATGCATTGCGAGGAGCACGCCGGCTTCGAATGAGTCCATGCATGAAACGCAAGGGTGTCCTTGTTTAAAGGCACTCGTTCCGACGAAACTTCGGTGATACTCAACTTGGAAAGGTCAGCCTCCTCAGTCTTTGTGGACGAAGAATCCTTTGTAGATTCCACCTGCAGAAGACACGATCCCATGACCCACTACAATAACAACAATCGTCCTCACCCTACATGACATGTGCCCTGCAAACAATGGTGCGAATCCCTGAAATGCTCCCCCATCACTGAAATCTAGTGAGCTCCAACTATGGTCTGAATCCCAAAGTCCAAACCACCCCGGCAACTGTGCACCAGCCTCGACTTCAGGCGCCGGTGCATCAATCGAATCTCGTACTTCGTTAAGGGCAATGAGGTGACAAAAGTCTGCGTCACCTGCGAACAGCGCAAGAAAACAAGAGCAGCGTAAAGCGTTCATCTTCATTTTCTTAAATTTGAAGCAAGTTCCGCACTCTAGGGTTATCGTATGCCAGTATTTTGCAACAGGGCTATCGTTGGGAGGATGGTGTTTGGCCCCGGAGTGCAGCAACAGGGAGGTGATGTTGCTTTTGAAGCTTGTCAGACTCAGAAAGCATGGGCGCTTCGAAAGTGATTTTTATGGTTGTCTATGTTGCTAAGCGAGCTGTTCTCCTTTGGCATCCTGAACAAGGCACCACCTGGGAATGGGGAGAGTTGGCTAAAGCGAAGTCTGACCGTCCAACCCTCGCATGTTTACACATACAGCTTTGCTTAGTTCTGGGACCTTGGATATCCTTGGATTACTATGAATTGCATCGCATGAGCCGCGGACAAGATTAGATAAATAACGCAATTGAGGGGGTGTTCCTACCTCGTTTTCCAGTCCCGTAGCGATTTTTGGGGTCTGACCGCGTTTTCCAACGCCGCACTTGTGTGTTAATAGCTAAATGCTTTACATGCGATGCCTACCTCGTTCTCGGGGTGCTCCCTCGTTTTACAGCCTAATTTTGATGTTTTCGACAAACCGGAGCACACCCCAATACTACTACTCTCCATTTAACCAAATAAAAGCCGTCACTCACATGGAGGCCTATGCAAAATGCCAAAACCGAAGTAATTAGTGAAGAAGATGCTTGTGACAGCCTACACATCACAAAGGAGCAGACATACAGTAAAAGTTCAAAATAGTTCAAATGACTAGCCAACGACTAGCAAAAAAGTATGTGTGGCGAGGATTCCAGCCATTTACTTTTCGCTGGCAATGCAAGTTGGAAGATCAACAGCAAAGCGACGGGCTGTGGCACCGACAGGTTCAGAGGACACGGGAGTCAACAATATAGAGGGAAAAGAAAACCAGAGCAAATTAAATACAATAAGGAATCAATAAGGAAAGAAATGTACAGGGACTGCGATAGAGATGGAGATAGTCATAGTAACATAGGTGCATACACAATGTCATAGAGCAGGTACAACATTATACACTTGTTTCACTGGATCAGTGTCTATCAATGTCTATCATTCACATGAAGGTTTGGACATGATTAGACTCGAGCAGCAGCTAATCTCTTTCCGAGCAATTTTGAGGTGCCCCCGCCTAGCGACCCCGGGATCGACCCGAGGTAGATCTGTGCCTCAAGCTGTCGCCCCGATGCATGTTTGAAGGTCAGAGTCAACGAAGCTGCACTCCTTGGCGGACACTAAGTCCGCTAAGTGTCTTTACCGGTCTTCAACCGATAAAAATCTTTAAATGGGAGACCATTTGAAAAGTTTGAATTCCAATCGTTGGGAGTGGTTCGTTCTACAAAACTCTAGCTAGACATTCGACAAGAAAAGAATGAAAACAAAACAAAAGTTTGGGAAATAGCGGCTCAAAACTCTAGCTTATTTCCCAAACTTCCCAAACTTTCCGCCAAGGCTCCGGTGTCCTGTGCCACTCAGCTGCATCTGCTGGACTGAGCTTGCCACCAACTTCTGAAACCGCTCGATGTCGGGACCGTAGAGAAGATCCACGAGGCGCCTGTTTTCGAGATCCTACCAGACACTGGCAATGCAACTTGAATCTATAAGTCTACAAGTGATGTATGTGATGTGATGCAGGCTTGATTTAGGTGCTTTTTTTGAGGGACAGCGATGCTCTAAATCTGGCTTTGAAGTACCCTTGAGACCTTGAGATGCCTGAAGATGCCTGAAGATGTCTGAAATCTTGTTCTGCTTTGACATGTCACATGTCTTGATCCTCCGTCTTCATGCCAAAGAAGTGAGCCATCTTTGGAGAGGGATTTTGGAACCGCAGATCCGATCCGAGATATGCTTCCGCATCACATTGGCTGGCCAGGACTGATCGTGCGGCCACAAGCGAGGCATTCATGTCAGCCTTCTGGACCATCAGTGCGGTGAACTGCTTCACGAAGTACTCCACTGCGAACCACAAAAGCCACATGGGGGCAATGAAAATGAATTGACGGAACATTCCCCACAGGAGCACATCCCAAAATTCGTTGACATCTCCACCATTTTGAGGATCGTTGACATGTGGAGGCGTCTGAGTCTTGAGCAATATCCAAAGAAGCTGCGTTGCTGCAGCTTTGCGATGGTCGCAATAAATGAAGCCAGCAAACAGTCGGCAAACAAGAAGAAGTGAGTCTCGGTCCGTGACGTTCAAGTACAGGATCAGAACTTGGTTGCAAAGCAACAAAAGATTGTAGGAGAGGGCGGCCATTGTTACCTGGATCGAAATTTGAAAGCAGAGCAAACATGCATAAATATGTTGTATGATTGATCATGATTGGTTTCTTCCAAGTTTGGGGCTTGTCAAGCAACACAAGCGCTAGAAAAGAGGTCACGCAGTAACCCCTATGTAACCCTAACATACCTGACCATGTCAGGACCATGTCAGGACCATGTCAAGACCATGTCACTGTGTTGCCGTTGGGAGGTAGCATGTCGCCTTGGAGAAGTCCTGCAAAGCCAAGCCACAGCAGTGTAAAAGGAACGAGGCAAAGGTCGAAAGCAGGGATGGCTGCAATGCCAACATTCAACGATTTCATCCAAACGAAGATGGCAAAAAGAAAGGATAAAAAGGCGGCGTAGTCGATAAGGGTCTTGCATGTGCTTAACTTCTTGACCTCCAACAATGCATCCACCTGCGCAGAGTCTCAAAATGCATTTCAGCTGCTGGGACAAAAATCTACACAAAGAGCTGCCATGAACTGCTTGGCCACATCCTCTGGGCATGTCCTTGTGTGATTGTGTAATAACTTTCAAAACGATTCAACAAATTCCGAAACAATTAAAGCAATCCATAACCAGTATCAACCAATCCCGCCTTGCGCTGAGCCTCTTTTGAAATCTGCTCCTGGGCAGTAGCTTTAGGAGATGCTGTTCGGCATGCCTTCTTCAAGCGTCCCAAGTTGAGCACGACCAAAGGCGTCAGCCAGAACGGGCTTGTTTGGACGCAAAAAAGGATGATGCCTTTGAAGTGAACATCCAGGTTGGGAAGAATCACGTCAAAGACAGAAAGGTCTGAAGAAAGCATTTGAAACAGCTCTAACGGCGTGAAAGCAGTGAGACCAGTCTGTTTGCTGGCAACAATCTTGAGCTCATTGAAAAGGCTGGCGACACGAACGAACACTGGACAGACTGGACGATTCATGTTTTATCTTGTTACGCCCTATGTTACCTCCAATGTCTAGCTGCTTGCACAACTGCAAAAACCAAAGATGCCCAGACCCAACTGTCTGCGCTCACGTGAAACTGTCAGGCTGAAAATTGGATCACGAGACTCCGTTCAGTCTCACCATGTCTCACCCCATGTCACGGACTCACTGCCTGCGTAGGATGAGCCGCATGATCGGTCTTCACAAGGCCATCAACCTTAGGAACGCGCAGCACCCAGGCGCTTCAGATTATATAGATTTATATAGTGCATATATATATATAGTGCATATAAGTTTATGTGAAACACATCGGAAGGCATTGTATCGCGATCACAAAACAATCTTTCATCCCTTGAAAAACACTTGAGGTCTTCCTATTCACTCAAACCCTTCAAGGCCTAGCCTGTGCCGGGTGATGAGCTGCCGGTGCGCCAAATAGGAATTCGGTTGCTGAAGCAGGGCCTGAAGAACAACGGAGTTGGAACGGTTGAAACCATCTGCACACTGACTTGGAAAAGGGCGAGAGAGTGCAAAATCGAGATTCATCACTTTGATGATCTTTGATGCTGATATTCAGTAGCAAGTCTTGACCTGTCCCATCTCTGCTCTGAACCCTTCCTACCCCGCCTGGCTCAGTCAAATCATGCTGGATATTTGGAAGAAAATCGTTGTGAATCACACGGCCTCAGCTGCAAAGGTGACGTGGCGACGTCGAACAACTCACTTGGTACCCATGCAGTAAACAAAGTTGATTTGGTGTAGGCAGTGTAGGCAAGCATCCTCGGCTGGGCTCCCGTTCTCAGCATCTTTGGTGGCCTGTTCAACAGTGGCTTCTAAAGTCTGCACCCTCTGCCAGGGCCCAAACGTGCCACCAAACCTATCCTTCGAGCCCGCAAAGCAGATGTATGATGCAATCAAAAAATGAGAGCTGAAAAAAAATGTTTAACAAAGTGCTGAAAGCAAAGTGCTGACGGAAAGTAATGTCAACAGGCGTCAACAGGGATGCGCTTCGGGATGAAGCACAGTGCAGAGACCTATTGATCCATGGGGTCATTGAATGCAGCGGCGCAATAGAGCCAATCAAGAATGTTGAACCACTGTGGCTTCGAACTGAGTTTGTTGTTTGCTTCACGAGCCTTATCAGCCAGTTTAGGAGTGTTTAAGAAAGCAAGATGAATCCAGGCATAGAACGCCACCCAGCCATCTTTTTGAGCAGCTGAAGTTGTGCCAATTTGGGCAGGGTCAAGGGGGTGAAATCGGGATTGGTCCGGCTTTTGTGAAGTGACATCCATATACTGCATCAAGAGCTCAATTTCCAACCAATATGCAGTGCCTATTGCCGCAGCATCGTACAGGTTCATAAGATGCCGATGCCCACTACTACAGGGCATTTCTTCCCTATCTGCTGTAATCACCAGCAAGTGAATGGGGTGAAGAACAAGTGAGGAGACATCGTACTGGCATTGCAGCATTGGCGAACACTGAACGACTCGTCTCGCTTGAGGTCAGAGATAAGCCAGTGCAGAGGTGGTCTCCTGTCTTTGGCTGACAATCAAGTCTTGCTGTGGTCACTGACCACTGAATAGTCTGAATAGTCTGAATATATCTCAACAAACTTCAAGTCTCCCATTCAGCAGAAGCGTTGACAAACTGCAAAGATCTGGAAAGTCACCAATCCAAACAGAGTGAAGGCCAGACCTGATATCTCCGCATCAAGAAAGTGGACAAGCCTGCAGTCCGGAGTGTCTCCTGAGCGATCGCAAACTGTGATCAAACCACTCAAAGCAGCAAAAAGCCATTCTCATTTCAAGACTTTGCCAGAGCTTGGAAAACAGGTGGGGTGTCATTTATCAGACCTTTGTGCGCAGGTGCTTAAGAATCATGGTGTGACAACACCTGAAATGTTCACTGTCAGTATGAAGATGCTGTCGTCTTGACCTCTGTACTCGCCAAAGAACTCGCAGAGTCATCGTGTGAGAGTTTCAAAAGTCCTGTTTTTTTCTAAGTTCCAGGAAAGAAATCAGCACAAAAAGGGCTAGCTGAGTGGGGTTCCGGTACGGTGCGGTGCCCGTAATGCAGGAGAGCATGAGAATTTTGATAGCCTGCCGCAGTGGCAAAGGCCAAGCAATGTGGCCCATGATGGCCCGTGTATTTCTGCTGGAAATTCAAGTAGCGCAGCTCTGCCTTGTTACTTGATCGTGAAGATTACCACACAATTACAAAGTGTACATGATTGTACATGAAGTGTAGAAGAGTTCGATGGCTTATTGCCGTTCTAGAGAGTATAAAAGTGGGTTTCGTGGCCTCAGTGCAACTTTGTCCTTTTTGTTGCAGACAGAACAAAGTGTCCATTTGCTTTCTTCATGAACCACCCTATTTCCGCAGCACGAGATTGCGGAAGCCGATTCAAGCTCTCGGCTCTCACTGATTGAGAGAAAACCATAGACATGGCAGTTAGCTTTGTGATAGTTCCCATCATAATACACTCCTTCTCTCTTTCTTTTCATTTCAGGGACAAATAGCAACAAAATTAGCGCTGAATGCCAAGCTGCCCAGGCTGCCCAAGCTGATCGTATTTGGAACCATTCACTGGCACCCTCCCAGCCAAGTCTTCAAGCTGAGGCGAACCTGGTGAGAGGCCGTTTGACGGGCTCTCGCGCACCATGAAGGGCGAGGCTGGGGCAGGCACCTCAATCGGATGTCCATATCGTGTCCATATCAGATGTTGTCAAAACAGATGCTCATCAAATGTCTATCACGTGTTGTTTCTTTTGAGTGTTTGGAGCTCTCCGCCGAAGTCCCTGGAATCTAGAAAGGTTTCAAGTTCTCTCATCGTGTGCTCCACACGTGGTCGGTCAGTTCTTCTGTCTTTCTGATATGTATTTATGTCTGTGTACATGTATGTATGTACGTGCGAATGTACGTAAACGTACGAAAGTGCATGTAAATGTATGTATATAGATGTGTTTAAATGCATGTAAATGTATCTGAACGTATGTAAATGTATGTAAATGTGCGCAAGTACATGTAAATGATTGTAAATGTGTAGATGTATCTAAATGCATGTGAATGTATGATGATATGTATGTAAATGTATGTCTGAAAATGTATGTAAATGGTTGTAAATGTGTGTGTAAATGTATCTATGTTTGATCTATCTATCTATCTATCCATCTATCTAATTATCTGTCTATTTATCGATCTATCGATCTATCTATCGATCCATCTATCGATCTATGGATCCATATCCATCCATCTATCCATCCATCTATCCATGCATCTATCCATGTAATGATGTATGCATGCATTGTATGTGTATGTGTATGTGTACATGTACATGTACCGATATGCATGCATAAACATATATGTGTATGTGTATGTGTATGTGCATGTATATGTATATGTATATGTACAAAAATACATATAATATATGTATATATGGTCATGTTATGTCATGTTAATATCAATGGATATGAAATCTGAGTCTGACCTGAAAGGTTTCTTGGCGAATTGCAGGCATTTGGTGACCAGCTAAGAAGAAATTCAGGGCCCCAGCCATGTTTGGTGCGGCAGATGGTGACAGTGCCTTGGACCACTTGGACCACTTGGACTTAATCCAGGAGGGGGCTTCCCAAGGAACAAGGGGCGTGCACATAATATGGACCAAATACGACCAACCTACTGAAGATTTCTGCCAATAAGATAATAGATATGATATGCTTAAATGCCCTTAACCATAAATTCCAAAATTTTAACCAAATCCTCCCTTTTATGCCCCTTATGCAGCCATCAAATCACCTTCATGACTTCCTCATTCCAGACATCCGACCCGCCAGGGTCTTATCCGCAACAGTCCGCATAGACCCCGCATAGACTCAGTTGTGCGCTGTTGGCGATGGGCTGCCAATCGATTGCGCTGTAGACTGCAACAGATCAGGGTTCTGAGGCATCTCTCAACGGTCCATGTGCCGAAAAACTGCCTATCCAAAGCAGATATTCAATGATATTCAGACCTTGAAGCTGCACTCTCCACTTTCGCGGCCCCGGCATTGGACGCTTGAACTCCCCGCAACGTCATTGTCCTCAGTGGGAATTGGTGAGGAGGGGAGGTGGCTTTCCTACTGGAAAATGTACGATGGCAGAGGTCTCTGCTTGCTGCTAAGACCTGGACAAAAAGGCACGAGGATGTTTCAGACTTGATATGACTTGATCATGGAATATATCATGGATACTTATGGATACTTATGGATACTCATGGGCAATCCAAAAGAGGGAAGTTGGGGAGGACTCTGAGATTTTTGCTGGAGAACGAATATACCAGATCTTTTTCTCAAAGGGCACATCACCTCACAATCAGGAGCTGTTTCTGCCTTTTGTACGAGAGCAGATGATAAAGGCTGCTTAAAGAAAAACACAAGTACCGATAGAATTGAAACTCCTCTGCTGCGGTGAGAAGGCTTTGAAGAATATGTTCTGTCCAAGTGCTCATTCCTTTCCACATATGTCCACATCACCGGCCTGGAACACCATTGAACACCCCAGGCATCACCTTCTTAGGATATGCCTGCGAAGGTCGACTCTGCAAATAAACCGGCGAGCAGCAAAGATGCGATGTGTTTTTGAAGATACCTTTCAAGGCCCATGGATTCTGTTATCAAACAACTGGATAACTACCCAGCCAGTAGCAGTGTATAGCCGGTATTGCATGGTATGGCTGGATTATGCTAGATTCAGGGCGCTCCTCTGTCAATCAATTCCTCCTGCATCTGAGCCATTTCGGAACCCATCCTCGCCCGCTGTGTTGCCGTGGTGGATCGGCCGTCCGTACACCTGACAGTTTCCCAATTCTGCAATGCGCGTGGAAATATGATGAAAATAAACGAAATTTACTAAAATATCATAAAAAGAGCTTGAAGATGCTGAAAGATTCGAAGCATCCTACAGCTCTTTGAAGCACTTGGCAGATCCAGCCTGATGCCATGGAGTTCCAAATGCATGCCGCGACCTTGGCACTCGAGTAGCAAAGAAGTTTCCTTTGGAGGCTCAAGGACAGGCGAAAACTGCAGGGACCAATCAAAGACATGAATTTCCAAAACACGATGATGACTCACTTGTCAGCAATTCTGTCTCATTTTGTTACCTTCTCTGAGCCTTCTCTTAGACAAAACTCGAACATCGAAGGAAAGAAAAACATTCACAGTTCTCTACGGCCTTAATACCAAGACCCTGGCATAAGGGCGCGGAATTGCAATCGCAAGATGTGAACTTCAACTGTCAAATGAGATATCTCATATCGCAGTATCGCAGGTTGGTATGAGTTCAAAACTGTCTTGACTGAGTGTGTTTGCTTGAAGCTTCACTGCACTATGAATAGACTGCAGGACAGTTCATGCACAAATGGAGCACATGTGTCGATTCTGCCCAGCTGGAAGATGCGCGGCAAGGACAAAAATGCACGAAGAAAATAGAAAGAGCATTGAGGCTTGCCGAAGCCTAACGATGTTGGTATGCGTCGCTGCGCAACTCTTTCAACTGATGTCACTCCTTTTGCGGGCTTGCTTGTGCTTTCACTCAGGGTTCCGGTTTGCCATCTGCATGAATTGAGTAGAGGGCCTGGCATGTTGCACAAGCTTGCATTGAAATCATTGAAACCACAGTTCCGGAAAAGACATAACTAGAATCATTTGAAATATTTGAAATACTGCTTGAACAAACTACTTATGGATCCGGGGATGTGACCAATGTGACCAGTGTCTATTGCAAGGATCTGCAAGGACACTGCGGCATCTCCCTGCCGCCTCTCTTCATTTGGGCTCGGATTTGACAACCTGCGGACATTTCACTACATCGTACTACATCGTACTGTGTCGGCAAGGGCCTCCATGGGCCTCCATGGGCATCCATGGGCATCCATGGGCATCCGTGGGCGTTCAAGGCGTCCATAGGTTTCTTGGGTCACTTCTATGAATGGAGCAATTTGCTGAGCTCTAGGCGTGCCAGGACCAAGGACGCTTTCAAGCAGGGCCTTAATAACTTCAAAAGACTCGAAGACATGTCTAGATATCCCTAGATGAACAAATCTTCCACGTTGGTTTCAGAGAAAGACCTATGGTAGCATCGCAGAGCTTGAGAGAGCTGGTCATGATTCTCACTGCACAATGAGGATCAGACCCGCATCCGTTCGGCCGTTCTGCTTTGTGAGAAACCCACAAAGACATAGGAGCCAATCTGGCAAAAAAGGAGCAGCCAAGTGAAATCACACAAATAGGCAATCCTTGAAGCGGACACTGAATCAATTGCTGCGAAACAATTCTGGCATATCTGGACAACTTGAAACCCATTAAAACCAGGCTCCATTCAAGCGCTTCAATACGGCAGGAGGACCATGATCACAATCATCAGCGCCTTGAAAAGGCAAAAGGTCGAAGTTTGCAAAGTCTGCCGAGCCTGCATTTCTTCCCATGGTGCTGAGCGGAGCGTGCCACAACAACTCGCTTTGGGCTGAAGCGCCGTCCAGTAGACCACCTCAGCCACTGATGGTGGAGTTCTGTTTCTAGAGCGGAAGAGCAACTGTGCACTGTTGAGTACAGCTTCCTTTAGAGTAGGGGAATATTCTGTTGAGAATGGACTGTTGAACGGTTGAACGTCTGGAGAATCTGACCATTGCGGCTGGGTTTAACTGGATTTACATCAGGAGCACCAGCTGGAAACCAATACTCCAGGATCAAACCTTGAGGGAATCATTTTGGATTGGCCAGAGGTATTGAGCTGCATTGCACGGCATCGCTCGCAATTTTCCGCAAGATAAATATACGAAGTTGTTCGTGTCGCTTTGCGACGCGACAGTTAAAACGTGATTGACTGATTGCAATTCAAACACACTCGTAACTCGTAGTCAATCAGAAAGCTTTTGTGGAAAACGCATGTTTAACTGTTTAAAGTTGTGGCTTGATCTTGAAAATCCACAGAAGTGGAATTGGGCTGGTCAGTTGCATTGAACCAGGAGGCGCAGGTGTTGCTGTTTTTGAATTTGTTTCAACAGCTCATTGGCAGTCCCTCCCTTTTTGTTAACTTCCACAATGACATCCCCAACATTCACCGCTCTTAAAGGCCGATCTACATTCCATTCAGCGACCAAGCCATTGGCATCCAGCCCTGAGATCACCAATCCTTGGCCATCCTGTGCTGGTTCGAGAGCCACACCAATGGTCTTCGTCTCCTTCTCAATTTCCATCATCACTATCCTCTGCCCATCACGAATGGTCCATCCATTCAAATTCAATGAGGGCTCAGTCACATCTTCGGCCAGTTCAGTTCTGGATCTACGTCTGTAGGACCTGAAGGCCTCTTTAATCGACGCACTCGGTGCAGTGCCTTCCGAGTCCAGCTGCTCTGGAACATTACATCCGCAGCAGCCCACGAAAAGGCTTCGCACCAGGTCCACCATCGCAACTGCTGTGCGACGTTCTGCGGTAACTTGAGCCTAGGGATGCACCGATCCTTGCTATCTCCCTTCAACGTGCAAGCCCTCCAAGCTCACATATATGTGTATATATATATATACATATATATATATACATATTTATCTATTTATTTCTATTTTATGCTACAGTAGAAGACAGCCTTCTCAAGAAACAAAGGCACCAAAAGCAATTCCGGTAAGATCCACTTGCTGGCAAACGCATGCTTTCAGATCAGTCCTCGCATCCATTCATAGTCTGTGCAACAAAGGGGATTGACGAGCTTGCATGGATTTGTATATACAATGATATTGCCCTTTTGTTGGGTGTGATATTGATTGTGTGAAATGAAGTGGGTGCTCCAAGTCAAATTTCTGTATGCAGGCGGCATAAATCTGAGAAGTAAACTCACGCGATATTGTTCAAAAACAATCCACCAACGGACCAAGGTGTTCAAGTTGTTGATATCAAAGGCTTATCGAAGGTTCTCTCTGATATGACCCTGCCCTTTGTCCCTCTTGGAGTTGGTCACACTTCTTGAAATTCGATGCCCTCTGCCCAAACGGCATGGGAGTCCGGGCCAGTTTTTGGGATCGCTGCACACGGCGGCCTTGCAAAGGAACAGGGATCAAGTAGATATGCCAGAATTTGGCTCGCCTTATATCCTCAAAATATATATGTCAAAATTGCTTCACAAAAATGCTCTCTAGTCTATTTGCTGTCCATCAATAATTTTCTCATGGCAGTTGCCGCGCCAAGACAAAAAGGTTTCAAGAAATCCAAAATACTTAAATAGACTGCGGGAAAAGAAGTTATTATTACATCGAACAAGTATCAAATTTGGTAAGAAATGTTTGCTGGGAAGCACCCCCCACCAGCCAAAAGCTGAGTCTAAGTGATAAGAAATACAGGATCTACTTGCACTTATGCCTAGTTGTTTACTTTTTTCACGAGCACCGAATACTACTGCCTACTTGCTGACAGAGTTGTTTTTCTCCCCGGAATGGATTCCAAGATCCCTTTGCAGCAAAACAAAACTACCCAAATAAGCTTCGGTGGTATCCCCAACAGCCGCAACGTTTTATTGTTACAAATCTTTCTGAAGCGTGCTGCGAAGCCAAGCGCTGGAAACCCTGTTGAATCTGTTGAACCTGACCTGGCCCTCCACCAAAGATTCCCAAAACCTTTTCCGGGGCCTTCTCTGCAACCTTCTCCGGGAACCTGCTGAACCTGACTTGGCTTTGCACCAAGGCTTCCTGGAACCTTCTCCGGAGCCTTCTCCGGAACCCTGTTGAACCTGACCTGGCTCTGCCTCCTTCTCCGGAACCTTCTTCGGAGCCCTGTTGAACCTGACCTGGCTCTGCACCAAAGCCTCTTGAACCTGACCTGGCTCTGCACCAAAGCCTCCCGGAACTCCCAGCCTTCTCCGGAACCTTCTCCGGAACCCTGTTGAACCTGACCTGGCTCTGCACCAAGCCTCCCAGACCTTCTCCGGAACCTTCTCCGGGACCCTGTTGAACCTGACCTGGCTCTGCACCAAAACCTCCCAGACCTTCTCCGGAGTCTTTTCTGGAACCTTCTCCGGAACCCTGTTGAACCTGACTTGGCTTTGCGCCAAGGCGTCCTGGAACAACCCTGTTGAACTTGACCTGGCTCTGCACCAAAGCCTCCCGGAACCTTCTCCGGAACCTTCTCCGGAACCTTCTCCAAAACCTCGTTGAACCTGACCCGGCGCCTGCACCAGTGCACACCGGAGCTATTCTGGGCTGAAGACCCCATTAGTTTACGATGTTGGGGAAAAATGAAAAATATGACTTTAATTTGGCAGCCAAGACTTTATCAAGCCTAAAGCGAAGATGAATAAATGTGGAAGAATGTGTGCTCAAGAGCTGGGGTCTTCTAGCATCTCCTGGCTGGGATCGTAAGCATCATGGCTGATTCCCTCTGCGCGCGTGCATCTCCGAAGGACTGATGAACAGCATCAAGAACCAACGACCCAAGTTTGCAACTCCTTCCACAGCTGCGCACCTGCCCCAAGCTCGAAGCATCCCTCATCAGCAAGCTCAGTCAAAAACTTCACTTGACAATAAAAAATCGGACACCCATACTAGGCAGGCTGAGAATCCACGCGCAACGGGCTCTACACCAACCACTCGATTGGCAGCATCAAACGTCACACTAACAGACCTGTCCGAGACGTGACTTCTGCAAAATCAAAGCTCCCAGATATAGACAAAGCATACCCATTTCGCCGCGGCCGCCCAACCAAAAATTAGTTTAAAACATCTTCCGGAAACAAACAAATTCTTGGCCAATCTGGAAAGCTGCCCAAGCTGCTACAGTAAGGCCTGAAAAGTCCGATTCTATCAGAATCTCTGAGAGAGAGAGAGAGAACGAGCTTATGTTACACATCATGTTTGCTTGAGGGGGTACATTCACTTGATACTGCACCTGCACTACTACAGCTCAAATGGGGTGGGGTTGGGGTGGGGTATGTGTTGACGTTGAAGCTACGCGCACTTGATGCAAAGCTACAAATGGGTAGGGTTTGGGTGGTACTCGCAAAGATATGCTGTGGGGGAAACAGGCATTGACAAGACTTTCATGACTGGTGAACGTGGAAAAAGACATCGAATGCTGCAAATGTGACACACTTCTTCTGCATTCCCAGAAGGTTCAATGTCCGCACCAATGCCTCTACCCAGAGACCGTGCCGAGTGTTACAGTATCAGCACACTTTCAAAGAGACAAGTCCGCAGAGCTTCCAGAATGCCTGAAGAACGGAAGCCCGAGTACTACAGCCTGGCATGGCAGCTTCCAAATCCATTGCTGCATTGCCTCCTTTGTTGACTTTGTACCATTTTGTACCTACCTCTGTTTGTGTAAGCATGCTTATCATGCTTTTTTAAACCAAAAGGATGGTGGAACTCGATGGAACATGGTGGAATGACTCTGGCAAGCTATGGTTTAAGCTCACAGCGCCTCCATATCAAAGATGGTGTGGTGCCTCAGTCGTGCTGCGGTCAAGAAGCAGCATATACGAACTTCAACAGGGTCTGTATAATTCTGTACAATTCCATAGTTCCAGTGATGGCTAGAAAGGCCGAAGCCTGTAAGCATAGGTCACTCCTTTTGGATACCCAGAAATTGGGTTGCGCACTCTCCGCCATTGACAATTGCCAGCTCGCACCAATCTGATTTGGTTTGGCTCTTTGTGACCTTTGGCACTGGCGTAAAATCGAACACATCGCCACATGGGCAGTTGTCAAAATGTCGGTTGCCGGAAGCGGTACTATTTCGTGTTCTTGTGGAGGTTTGTGTGTCTTTCGTTCAAAGGATCTATAGTTTAGATGAGTGAATTCATCAAAGGTGTTGAAATGGCTGCAGGGATCTGCAGGGTCACTGGTGCGTCTTTTGACTCTTGTTTGTGCTCCAGAACCATCAGCATGTGTTCGGCATGGCTCAGGTCCATTTCTGCTAGCGCACTGCTAGGGCGGCACTAGCACAAAAAACGCATTGAAATGTTGAAAGCTGATTGCGAATGAAAGAAATTAGCGCTGAGCTAGCGTGAGACTAGCGCTGTGATTGGAATTTGTTTGACTTAGGCGGGGGTCATACCGAACTTCATACCGAATATTAAACAAGTCAGTATATCCGTTTCAAAAAGTACCGCAGCCATGCCATTGCAGCCAAGCAGCGTAAGCACTCGGCGGGACACAAACGATGATGTCTGCGCCACTGTCAAGGCCAAGAACGTAGAAGGCAGCAACAGTCTCAGGGCCGCAATCAAAATGCAGGGCAGAAACGAGCGTCAAATTGCCAAGGGAAATTGTATGAAAATGTATGAAATGAATATTGAAATGGTATGGAAATGCCATGCCTCGAACTTTAGATCCAATTGGGGACTTGCGTTCCAAGTATTGCTGTGAACAAGTGCCATGAGCTGCCACATATGCCTCCAAGCTTATGGAGAGGGTTGGAAGCTCTTCCTTCGCATGTTTGACTCAGGCGATGCCCCGTGGATCCCCCATGGCCCAGAATCAGTGTCAGCCATAGAGATCAAAAAAAAGAAAACAACAGACACATAACAACTCAACCGCGCTCACAATTCTCTTCCACTGCGATCAAGGCGTATGATCCTTGTGCAGAGAGCTTGTGACCATGTCCCAGGCCAGTGCAGACTTTGCACTTTGTCATCAGCGCATGTGCTGTCCTTGTCCTTGCAAGGGCAGCCTATGGCACCAGCATCTTGCCTGCAGCCTCTGTTGCAAGTAGTGCCATGTGCTTCCGGAAAAATGTAGCAGCTGTCGTGGCTGTGCAGTCGCAAAAGGTCTGCAACTGAGTTGACAAACCGTTTGGCATACCCAGCATGATCCGCTCCCAAATACCAGCACCTGAGATTGTTTGAAGGCTAAGAGGCCACAATCGATTGTGAAATGGATCGACAAAGACTTTAAAGAAGCTTCGGCAGAACAAACGGCATCTTCCATTGCCGAACATTTGCAGCCCAGTGCTCAATGTGAGCCACCGCCTCTGGTGGGTTCATGGACAAGAATGCCAACGACTTGGTCCCTTGCCAACTCGGATTGCACCAGCACCTACACAACAAACAGTCATCAAGTAGAATCAAGCAGAAGGAGATGAAAGATGATAAAAATAATATAAAAAGTCTACGGTCGAATAGCTGAGTAGCATCTCGTCAAGGTGTGCTCTCAGCTGCCGTTTTATCAGGTCTCCTTGGGTCGCATGTGTTAAAGATATAAGTCTGACTCTCGTGTCTTGCCTTGCCTGAGTCAAGCAAAGCTGCTGCTCCGAACGGAAAAGCCTAGTCAGGGTTGCGGGTCACGAAGTGTTGCAGCTCCGGAAGCGTATGTAGAGTCCGTAACCTTGCTTGTACTTCCCTTGTCATCTTAAGAACTGAAGCGCAGGCTGTCTACATAACTCCTGCGATAGGAGACCCTAAGCGCAGGACGTAATTGAAATCAAAGCTCATCCGCAAAGATGGACTTTCCTCCAGGGAAAAAGTTATCACGTTGCAAACCATGCGTCATGTCGGCAACGCTCAAGAGTCAAAACAATGGCCCCACAACAGCGTATGGACTGGAATTGAAAATTAAAATGAAAATAAACATGGACATCAATGAAACCACTTTCAAAACTCCCAATCTACATGATGTCCCAACAGCCCTGGAGCTTAGCTGTGGAAGGCCGCCTTTCCGTAGCTCAAACCAATTGCACGCATCGAGACATACCTTGTCGGGAACTGCGCTTCTGGGCGACATGGGTTCCTTCCGAGGATAGGTTGCTTGCTTTGAATTTCAAGCGCGAAAAAAGAGACAACGCACTTCTGTTACAAGTAGTCAAAGGATGTCAAAGGTGTCTTCAGGGACTGGGCAAATGTGGCAAGTGGTGTCGAATGTTCTCCCAATGAGCGAGTCAGCTGCTTTCGGGACACAATGGGAACTAATTGCTAGCATTGGCATATCTCCCCCAAAGAAAAAACATAACAACCATGCATGTCATCCCATTTCAACGCAGCAATGGTACCTAACTTGAAAACTCCAAACCAATTCCGCCCACAGCCCAATGCCAAGGCCGCTTACCAGTTCGCCACCGGAAGCCGCGTCAAAGTGGGCAGGAAGGTGATCTCAGCGAGAGTCTGAAAGAAGCTCATGCGGACATTCACTGAATCAATTGACAAGTTGTCACAAGCGAAGAAGCGGAAGAAGCGCTAACAGCCGCTAACATGCAAAGCTACTGCTTTCTTTGGCTTGTTTGCGAAAACATCCGTTGCCTGACTTCACGTCACTGATTCTCTCTGCTTCACAACAAGAAGCTGCCCTGTATCCCTGTTATCCCGCTGTCATCCGCTGCCCCGCCATCCTCTTCCTTTTTCGGAGCATCCAAAGACCACTTGAACAAATCTTGAATACACTTTCCACGTCTTTCCAATTCCAAGGCCCTGACTTCACTTGATTCACTCCGCGAAGACTCACTGCTTGGCACACCAAGCCACAGCTGAGGACTGCAACAACAGGAGGTTTGGACAGTTCCCAGCAGTGAGGTTGATTTTAGACCCAAAGGGCCTTTACTCAAGGAGTTCAAACACAAAATCCTTCTGTTCTTTTGGTTAGCACTCCTGCGAAAAGCTGGATTTCGTTTCACTCCCGAACTTGAGTTCCTTCAAATCTACTGGAAGCTTTCAAATTACAGTAATTCCCTGTAGTGTGTAGGATAGTCTTGCTTGCTAGACTCGCATATTTTCTGCAAGTTCATCGTGTACATAATAAAATGACTCCTTGTTGTCACAAAAAATTCTGGAAATAAATGAAATTAAATGAAATGCAGGCTGCACAGGACAATACACATGCTGGAAACCCCTGGCTGCGCTAGTATCGCCTTGGTCGCCCCAAGTCCAAGCGATAGGTTTTAGGAACCTGCGTTCGGCAGGAATTTCGAGGTAGGACGGCTGAGTTCCTTTTTCTTTTGCGTGAACTTATGTGTTAGTTGTCAAGGATTTGTATGTTGCACCGGTGTTGTACCTATGAAGATTTCTCAAGATGGTCATGGCAAGGAGCGACTTATCAACTGCAGCACACTGCCACAACATCTACTCTCAGTCCCAGTATGCATGTCTGCAGGGCCTGCGGGTTTGCATTCCACAAAGCCGTCAAGATGCTGCTCTTCGCATCGACATCCTCAGGGGAGAAGGAGTGTTTGTGTAGCCATTTAATTTCTGCAATTGGAACGTGCTGTTCTTTATTTATATATCCTTTGTTTGAAGGGCCACGGGTGCACACTTTAGTGGCTTTCCCTCGGTCTTTGTTGTCCTCATCCTTTTTTCTGAAGAATTTGAAGAACCAGGTCTCTGCAGCTGCCTGCAGCGGAAAGCTGTGAAACAAAAGACAACAGCTGGACCATGGCCAATTTTCCACGCATTTCCACACGCAATTACAGGAAAAACGATAAACTTGCATCCATCTGAGAGGTTTCCAAACATTCCAAAGTGTGCCTCTGGAAAAGTATTGTTTAGCAACGATCAGTATTGTCACAAATTCGACAAGAAAAGAAGCTGACAAGATCTGACAATTATGCTGACCTTCTGGTTCTCCGTTACGAGTCCCAAGAGACCCTCTCCTGGGACAGGAAAGTGACAGATTACCACAGCTTGTCCTGATTCCCATGTCTTGTCCATGGAAAGGCCCAACAGCAGAATGTGTGCTCATTTATTAACACTTACAGGACTTTTGCAGTTGCATATAGATCATATAGTTGGATGCTCTTTCTGACTCTTTCCTTCCTTCGTTCCAAAAGACTGAACTCACTCACCTCCTTACCTATTTAATCGGCGAGGAAGTGTCACAATGCGTCATAGGAAACTCTCTGAATCGAGTTAGCTGCTTTGCAATTCTTTGCTTTAGCTGGTGAAGGGGGTAATGGGATAAATCTGCTAGATACTCTTGATCTCCAATCGAACTATCAAGGAGCATGATGATCTCAAGATTCTCCTGAAGAATGATTGGAAGAAAGGTTTTGCGCCAGCACGATGCTTGCACTCGGAACCTGCTGTCAACTTTCAGAGAGACAATTCCCTTAACAGAGTACCATGTCGACCCTGGAATCTTGAGACCCAGGGCGAAATCGTTCTCTCAATTCAAAACGCCTGTCAGCTTCACCTTTCCATACCTTTCCAGAACCCAGAGACAGTCACTGCCCCTCGCACGCTGACGGTCACTTTTCCCCAGCTCGTATCACATTAGCTTTTGGCGGTACTTGAACTCCAACACCTTGGGCAGACAGGAACTGCAATCAGTTTCTGATACAAAGCAGCTTCCTTCATGCTGCTGCACAGGGAGGTGGCTTGCCAATCCAAGTTAAGAAACTGCATTCCGATTCGTTGACTACAAAGAGCAACAGGGGCGAATGAACTGCATTTTGCAGAGCGGCATAGTTCAAGGAGCTGCTGAGACTAGTAGGAGGACCAGCAAACAGAGCCTGTTCGTTAGCCTGTTTATCTCCCACAATGTTCATTCACGACATGAGAACCTTCTCGCCGCATGAGCGAAATAGATGGCGAGACAGTCCTCCCAATTGTCGAATTTCCGGGCTGAGTCTCCGTGCACATGATCTGGCAGCTTGCTTTGCGCAGCTTCCCAAACTGATGGCAGGAAGTAAGCCTCTGCATTTCAGAGCTGATCTGGGAGACGGTCAATGGATGTCAATTAGCTATTTGATGACCAAGCAGTCGCACAAGCAAAGTAACCAATTCTAGCATGGCTCTTGCAGGTGGTTTAGTTTAGTTTGTTCATATCTACCAGTCAGTTTGATCCTTTCAATCTTCAAACTAGAAACCATGAGTCATGGGAGGTGAAAACTGTTCACATCTTATACTGTAACTGTCTTCTCAGGAACATAAAAAACGCGAAAAGAGCAGAAAGGAGCTCTGTTCTGATTGTTCTTGAGGCTGGGACAGAAGCATCCTCGGTCTCTGCATATGCAGAGACGCTTGCCCCTGCCACCTGGCGCACGTCTGGAGCGATAGCAGAATCACGCCACCGGTCAGTATTTGTCGGGTCGCTTGGGCTGACATCTTTGTCGCCCTAGTCCCTCGTCCCACTTGTCCCACTTGTCCCGTTGGAGAGCCGCACACTTTCTCTCAAGGCCTGAATATTTTGGGGGCAAGAACGAGCACTGGTTTTTGACACAGTCCTCGTCACAGGTTCTGTAGCGAGCATCTCAAAATCATAACACGTACATGAGTTTGTGTGGGGTCAGTACCAAATCCGAGGCAAAGCCATCCCTAAGCATCCAGAACCTATTCTGATTCATGTGGTCGCAGATCTGATAAGCACTTTCTGGTGTGATGGTAAATTCATCATCGCTATGATCCACCGAACTGTGGCATTGGTTGAGGACCCACCTTTCCTTAATTCCCCCCGCGCTGACAGAGGCCAGAGTCATCAGCTCTGCAGGGAGTCGCGCAGAAGCCTGACCAATGATGCGGAAAGATGTGTCACAATAAATAATATATCAGCGTTGACCCCAAACAGATGTAGGAAAACAAGAGCCATGCATAACAACAGGAAGATACAGCATGTTGGAAGACAAGTGCAAGCGTGGAAGACAAGTGATAAACAAGTGGGACCAGCATGCGACCGACAGCGCCTAGAGCCTAGTGAAAGACAAGTGGGCAAGGCCACCCAAAGCGTAGCGGGAGACAAGTGGGGACAAAAGTGGGGCAACAAATTGGGGGATAAGTGGCAACAAGTGGGAGATAGTGGGAGACAAGTTAACACCACATGGCCCAAAGCACCCACAGTGGGAAGCAAGTGGGAGACAAGTTACAATCACATGGCACAGAGGTAGAGAGGGAAGCAAGTGGGAGACAAGTGGGAGACAAGTGGGAGACAAGTTAACACCACATGGCCCAAAGCACCCAGAGTGGGAAGCAAGTGGGAAGCAAGTGGGAGACAAGTTAAAATCACATGGCCCAGAGAACCCAGGAGCAAGTGGGGGACAAGTGGGAAACAAGTCGCAATTACATGGCCCAGGGCGCCCAGACAGAGTGGCAAGCAAGTGGGAGACAAGTGGGAGACAAGTTAAAGCCACATGGCACCCAGAGTGGGAAGCAAGTGGCAGACAAGCGGGAGACAAGTTAAAATCACATGGCCCAGAGCACCCAGAGTGGGAAGCAAGTGGGACAAGTGGGAGACAAGTTAAAGTCACATAGCCCAGAGCACCAGAGTGGGAAGCATGTGGGAGACAAGTGGGACAAGTTAAAGTCACATGGCCCAGAGCACCCAGAGTGGGAAG
>Ga0126342_10005962_pt1 | contig 21457 bp, 18 predicted proteins | sample Cyp1metagenome_FD_92528 | JGI IMG/M metagenome (GOLD analysis project Ga0126342, IMG submission 92528) | Coral microbial communities from Lord Howe Island, Old Settlement Bay, Australia - Cyphastrea 1 metagenome | ecosystem: Host-associated > Invertebrates > Cnidaria > Coral ... | reverse complement strand
GTGAATCTGACATGTCATGCAGGTGCGCCTGCTGCCTTTTTGTATCGAGGCCTTCAGCCATATTAGGTTACGCTTCGCTCCAGGAAAAGCCATTGCACTTCGAGCGCTTTGCAGTTTGGCTTGACAGATTCAATTATATAACTTTCATTTTAGTTGATGACTCTTTGATGACTAAATATTTATATTATAACTGTAGTTCATGAATTTAGTTGAACCTACACCCATCGGACACGACGAACAAAGATGGGTCAGATGGGGCTCCTGCGTGAACTGCAGCTGCATCGTTCTAGTTCGAAAGGCCCGGTTCCTTTAAAAACATATTTGGGTTCATCTCAAAATCCTCCAAAATCCACGAGTTAGTTTATCATAATTTTCCAATTTTCCTATTATTAAAATGATTTTGTGAGGGCCCAGTTTTTTGAGACACAGCCATCCCCTAACATCTATTGCTCAGGCAGCTGCTTCGCAGCCCTGGTCCTTCATGGGTTCGGGGCCTACACATACTGTATGCATACAGATTGCTAATAATCAGTCGGTAAGTTTATACTTGTATAGTTACATCATGTAGTTGCTTAGTGATATAGACTTGACATATGAACGATCGTTTTTTTTGTGTTTTTTTCGTGTGGAAACACGCGTCTGAATGCGCATATGGCAAGGAATCCAAGCAGTTCCAAGCATTCCTTGGGCCTGGGATTAGCTTCAACTAATTGGATTTATTAGCAACTGAGGTATAACATGGTATAACCATGATATATACCCAGTGCCCAGTTACAAACTAACGAATCCCATGGCCCATTTGGATCCATTTGGCCCATCTAAGTATGGGCTGCACGATGCTGCACGTCGACATGAGGCACGCTCTACGGTTATGATGCTGTCGGGGACCTGGGGCCGCCGTGAGGATTGGATCCCAAGGCTGGTAAGCCAACCAGGTTCGTTGAGGCGACCTCACACGACTTTCATTGTAACTTAAGAGTAAGGGAAACCAGTCCAAGAAAGACCCGTTCGGTGTCAGATTTGCCCAGAAAACAAAGAAAAGAAAAGACATGTTCCAACGCCATGCATACAATTATACTATATACATGCCGTATATATATATACGGTAAATGTAATCGTATTATATAATATTGATATGCATGCGCGTGTTTTTGCCACCTAGACTGCGTGCCATTTTGCAATGAGAACATCATTTTTGAGGTGCCCCATGGCTGAGGCTGGCACATCTCGGGAGATCGTTGAGGTTCAGTTGGCAGCCGTTGGGAGACGGGTGCTCGTTTTCTTACGAATGTGGGAAAACAATGCCATAAACCACCCATTGGGGAATGGTTTCTACATACCACCTATAAAAATGGTGATTTGGGAGATGGTTTATTTTTGTTTTACCCACATGATATTATAAGATTGTGGAAATATAGTACACAATACCGAACCCAGACAACTAAACCGGGGTTCCAACTAATTTTGAATGTTCTAGCCAGACTAGCGAACCTAGCTACCAATCAGCATCTAACATTAACCATTAGTTATGGTTAATGAATGACGCTTATCACCGTTTTCTAATGGTAAATGAGGACGAATGATGATTGACCACAAGGACTATAATGTTAATTAGCACTAGTTGGTGGTTAGGCGGGGGCTGTTCGGAGCTAGGGTATTCATATTCCGCATGCGGAGCGAGGAGCGGCTCGGGCTGCGAATGGACTTTCCCAACCACGTGATAGTTTGGATAAGGACTTTACTCTCAACAACAGGTTTGTTTTGATTGAAATTTGCCAAAAGCACAACAAGGGATCATTTTTGGGCCGTCTGTGAAACATGGATTGATTTGCCTGCCAAAAATGAGAAAACGCTAGATTAACTTATTGACAGTTGGGTTTGTTCAAAAATTCAAAATTGTGGCTATGGGGGTTTCCTAAAATAGGGGTACCCCTAAATCATCCATTTATAGATTGGATTTGTCATTTTAGACCATCCAGCTACCGGGGTACCGTCATTTGTGGAACCCCTATATATTATGGTCCATGTACTTCTTGCAGTGAGGCTTCAGATTCCAAATTTACAACCAAGTCATAGGGAAATGGCATTGGCGTAGAGTGGGATAGAAGCTAACAAACCCTACAGGATGGCCCCCCCCAGTTATAAGTTGGTTTATAACCCAGCCTAAATATAGTTATAAGTATCATACACTATTGTTATTATAGTTATAAACCTTAGCTAACTATGGGGCCCCATCCTGTAGAGAATAGAGATAAATCATTCTCCAAACCACAAATGCTCATGCCTGACAGCAATGTCACTAACTATTGCTAACTGAGAGATTCATCAAATTATATTTTTTTTGATATTCCTTCTCAGATACTCATTCATTGTAACATAACATATCTCAACAATCCACGGGATTTTCCATCATGTGGAGCTTTGCCATGGGGAAATTCCCAAATCATCCACTGGAGTGGGCTTTCCATAAACCATCCAGCCATTGGGGTATCCCCATGACTTAGGAAACCACCATGTCTGGGTAAATTTGATCACGACCGAACCCTGTTCTCCCGAACCCTGGAATCATGGTCAAAAAGGGAATCATCCCCAAATGGCCCAATAATTCAAGTTAGTGAAATATTACCCGTATCATTTACCCAGACCATGTCATCAAGGACTTTCCCTTCGCTTTCCCTGCCCCGGGTGTCTCGGAGATGATCATCCGGAGGCCTTGATTGCTTCCACTCCCACCGGGCATTTGTTGACCAGCGTCCGGCGCCGACGTTTTCTCGGCGTTGTGTATATGTCAAATGGCGATGTTTTGTCATGGCGAAATGATGATTCAACCAGTGACGTGACTTGGTTATATGAAAGTATAGGTCTGAAGATGTTCAATCAAACCAAACAATTCGAACATTATTCGAAATATATTTCATGTACGGTATTATATGTACCATATTAACCAGCATGTGTGCCATATCTTTGATGGTATACGTTGGTGAACATTTCAGACATAGAACATTTGGTGTTGGTCAATTGCTGCAGCGTACGTGTTGCGACCCTGTTTGTCATCGGATGTTCTGTGTTTGTGAATCTGCGTGACTTTAATACAACCCAGTTGGAGTGCTGATGAGGCTAATATTCAATTAAGGTTTTAGCAGGCGATTGCACTATATTGCATCCTGCCGATGTGGCTGCCAGAAGCAACCGACTGAGGCATACGGACAGTGTTTTTTTCTCACCGTGGAAGTCAGCTGATCCACAAATGCATCTCTCTATTAGATAATCAACACATAATCATATATATATATATAATTATCATAGTTTTTCATACTGGATCCAACAGGATGGGGCCCCCTAGTTATAAGTTGGTGTATAACCCCATCGAAATATTGTTATAAGTACCAGTACCATACACTATTGTTTTTATGCTTATAAACCAACTTAGCGAACTATGGGGCCCCATCCTGTAGGGCATGTCTCGTACCCTCGGCGCCGACACCAAGGCCCCCAGCTTTAGCGAAGCCTTGAAGCAAGTGGCAGAGGCGCAGCGATGATGTTGTCGCTGGCGAAATCTCCAAAGCGGCGATTTGTTTGAAAGAAAACATGGTGATATATGTATATATATAATATAAAAATATTATATATATATATTATATCATATATTGCATATATAGATATATATGCAACATATATATATATATTATATTTATGGTGATACTGGTATGTGGTGATATATATATATATGTATGTGTATATATTAGGACGTAGCTCTACCACGTTTTTGACGGGTCTCTTTAGAGCCTACGTATACCCTTAATTTTTAGTTTTTATACCCTTAACTTTTAGTCTTTATACCCTTAACTTTTAGTTTCTATACCCTTAACTTTTAGCTTTTATACCTTTAACTTTTAGTTTTTATACCCTTAACTTTTAGTTTTTATACCCTTAACTTTTAGTGAATTATATGTGAATTATATATATATATTATGTATATATATATATTATGTATATTATATATATATATTACATATCATATATTATATATATATACAATATATATATATATGGTGATATGTGGTGATAATACCATCCGGTAATCGTGGCAATGGTGGTTTTAATGGACAAAACATCTTGAATTGGGACATTGTCCATTGCATTCTTCTACCAGAGGGTAATAGACATATTTTTTGGGTGATTATCGCGACTGGAACAGCCGACCACATTGATAGTTAAATGATATGTCAAACCGGAAGCGTGATAAAGAATAGTGAATAGTGTTTTCTTCCGCTACAACCGGGGTACATCAATCCAACCAGCTTGAAAAAACGTGCAGGATATCCAGAAGTGGCTATGATTTGCTACCTCACCATGTTTGTCGTTTTAACAGCTGAGAGTTTACGACCAATGACCACTCCAAAGCATAGCATTTACATTATGTTTGTGTGCTCGATTTGTGAAGGGAAAATCAACAAAGCTTTGCATCTACTATCATGTGCTATATAACTGATTTCAAGGAAGTGTGTGTGTGTGTGTATCCCTTCATTCAAAACTGTCACCACTATTTGGTTGAAGTTCCCAATTCCTTTCAACATCGACCAGACTTTGATCTTCCCTGAACAGGAAAACGGCTAGCCATGCTACGGCACAGTCGTTTTTCAAAGTGGGTCACCTTTATGTGGTTCATGGGATGGCGGCTCTGGCTTTGCCACATTCATTGCCCTCTGTTTATTTCACCTGGCTATCGAAAGTACCATTTTTAATAGGTATAAATCATCATATGAATCATAAAAATCATCTATAAATGAGCCATTTTCCATAGATTTATAGGGGACATTCCACTTTTTCCCATGATTTTCCCATGTTGAAACAGTCACAGGGTGAGTAATCGGAACTTTGTTCTGAGGAGATCACATTGGAACGTTTCAACGAGTCCCTGCGGTTTGGGCTGCACAGAAGGGTTTGGGCATACCAGGCTGCGGGGGCGCAAAAAGGTCAAAAAGGATGGCAAAGCACAAAATCTATAGGTTTAAGTTATAAAAAGTCTATAGGCTATAGGATGGGTTTAAGGATATAGATCCAAAAAGTCTATAGGATAGGCATTAACAAGAATTGGTTTAAGTTAAAGTCTATAGGCTTGCAGTGGTATGTACAGAGTGAGTCAAGAAACATTTGATCAATATTATAACTGGATATCTGATGTGACCAGTGTGATTGAATTTGCTTGATGGAGATGTGAGGGTTTCCAGACATGGGGGAACCCCCAAATCAATCCAAATCATCCATTCGAATCGGATTTTCCGATTTTCCACTATAAACCATCCATTTTGGGATATCCCATGTGTTGTTTCAAGCTGTCTTTTTCCCTATGGAAGACCCAAACCAGAACGACCACGCCAAAGGTCCATGTTGGGCTTCCTGGGTCCTGCTGAGAGCGCGTCGGGGCGCCCAGGGGCGCCCAGCGGGGAAAAGCTGGAAAAACACGAAGCAACCAAGAAACATATATCTGGGTAAATTATAACGACCTCATTACGACCTCACCATAGATGATGGTAAGGTGAATTATCCCAAAATGGCCTTATTTCAGTTTGGTGAAATAGCATGAAATAGTATAATTTACCCAGACATACCGATTTATGTCATCGAACATTCCTGGCAGTTTGGTGATTTTCTCATTTCAATGCTCATTTCCGGGGGATTGTATCAAACATGTCTAGCTAGGGAAATCTGGAAATATCCTAAACCCCATGAATATTGTATCGCAAACCCAATCGTGAAATTGGAGTTATGTTCACCAACTTAGCTATCATAAATCATTTGTCAATTCCATGAAATCCTTATGTTTCATGATTTTCTCGGTTAGATCACCATTTTCCAATGGTTATTGGAGGTTTAAAGCACTTAAGCCCATCATTTGTCCTAGCTTTTCCCAGGAAAAATGCCACTGTTCAGCTTCTTTCAGAGCCATTTTCGCTGAGTTTCCAAGGCGAGGAGCCGTGGTGGTCTCTTGCCCCGCAACGGCCTGGGAACCTGGAACTGCTTGGGGCTGTATCCCATTTGGTAAATGGCTTATATACCCATTGGATGATATGGGTATGGTTCAATACCTATTAATACCATTTTTAATGGGATGAACATCCATTTACCAGCTATTTTGGGGTTCACCAGGGGTACAAGGTTTTGACACACTGCCATATGGGATTACATATACCAAGTGGGGCACCACATTTCACGATTCTATATAGCTAAGTTGGTGATCATAACTCCAATTTCACGATTGGGTTTATGGTAGAACGATTGGGCTTATGGTAGATATAACGAACTAGTTAATGGGGTTTATAAACCAACTTATGACTGGGGGGCACCACATTGTACATGTAGGAGTTATACATACATATATACATACATATATATATATATATATACAAACGGATCTCACACTATATATGCACATGTGTGTGTGGATGATAAACCACGGATCCTACAGTAAGTGGGATGAACCCCCAAGTAATGAGAAAAGGGTGTGTGAGAGAAAATGGTATCCTCCATAAGTGGCCATGTTTGTAGGGAAAATGATGGGAAAATGATGAGAACCCAATGGATTGGGAGCTACACTATTTTCAGACAAACCCAAAATGTTGAGAAAAAAATACCAGAGAATTGCAGAGGTCCCCACTTTCAGACAAACCCAAATATTATGATATACATGTTGATGCATTATGCGTATGCTGTTCCAGAAGGTGTTAGCTATACAGGGAGAGAGAGAGAGAGAGAAATATATATATATATACATATATTGTGATTGCGATATATTTATTAAATTTATAGGATGGCATATTGTCATATAAGGTCCTCATTGCTACGCTGTTCTGATTGCTTTATGTGTGAAACCCTGGTTTCAATCGCACCCATCGGGATGTGGTGAAAGAAGGTGGCTGACGAACTGAGCGGCAGAAAGGCCAGGCCATTCCTGGAAATTCCTGGGACCTCGAGGTACCCAAAATGGCTACCTGGTGATTTGGAAAGGTAAGTGATTACTTGCCCTATGGATCCATGGCCACTGTCTGAGAAGGTACTTATATAACCCTCCAAATTATAGTAAATGATACCCCAGTCCCACTTCCTAAGAAGATACTTGGATCCATAGGGTTGGGGGATTATCCCATTTAGTAAGTGAAGTAACAACTATGTGGATCCTAAAATGTGGTTTCTTAAAATGGGGAATCCCCAAGTCATCACAGCTGGTTCAATACTAAAATGGTCTAATGACTGGATGACTTGGGGGTACCACCATTTTAGGAAACTTCCATATTTATAACATTTTACAACCCAGTTATACATGGGACAATTATCACCAAAGGCTGGGGATGCTACAATATGCTATGCTGCGCCGGCAGCACGGCCTTGCCGGCGCAGGTGCCATTCACCCAGCCCAGCGCTCAACAAGTCGTGGGCGCCTGAGGGGATCAATAGGTTGATTTCAGGGAACATTTAAAGATAGTGATATATACTGGATGGTGGTGACTGGAACATGTGAATTATTTCTCCATTCAGTTGGGAATTTCATCATCCCAACTGACTGGCTCATATTTTTCAGAGGGGTTGAAACCACCAACCAGTATATTAACGGGAAAAACAAACATCAAAGTAGAGCCTTTCGCGAACGTGCTCCTTTGATCCAAAGTCTGGAAATTACTATATGATCCAAACTCTGACGTGTTCGTCTTGCGGAAGCGACGTGACACATGAATGTCGGCAATAAATTTTCAAGAAATTGGCCAATTATTATTGCAAGCAAAAAACATGCTTCTATTAAACAACAATGGTGACAAGTAGAAAGAAAATCACGATACCTAACAATATTGCATTGGGAGTGCGTGGCAGATCTTGTATGGAAGATACTCGTACAATAATTACATATCAATATCTATAGTGTGAGAATCTGCACATTGCAGACAGGATTTCTATCATGAAAGTTTCTATACAGATATATGGAAGTTTCCTGAAATGGGGGGATATACCATTATATACCCCTAAATCATCCATTTAAAAATAGGATGTTCCCTTATAAACCATCCATTTTGTGTACCCCCATTTATGGAAACCTCCATATACTGCACTGCCACATTTTGGCATCAGCGACACCCAACGGGTGGCCGAGGAAAGTGTCTTGCGCAGCATCCAGGGCCTGGACGCCAGTGAGGCAGCGCGTCGAGGGTCCGCCGTTCACGATGTGGAGGATTTGTTCAATGGGGGGCCCCCTGGTTACCATGGGAAAATGCTGATCAAACCATAGGGAAAATGGCAAATACAGTTAACGAAAAATACAGTAGATGATTTATGATAGCTGAGTTGGTTAACATAACGCCAATGTCACGATTGGGTTTATGATACTTAAAATGATATATAACTATAACTATATAAATGTGGTTTATGAACCAACCTATAATTGGGGGACCCCATATTGTAACCTGTTTGTGCAGCCAGCAACAATGGGGTTTTAATTTCGAAACAAATCAAAACAAGTGCGTCGAAACTTACAGTCGCTGGATTGGAATGAATGTGATAGACGCAGTGGGGTCTGATGAAACCAACAAATGAGTTTCAAACGAACACAGAGCTGAGATAAGCTGAGTCTAGGCAAGATAAATAGAAGTTTTGAACCAAACGCAATGGGAATGTATGACCAAAAATGCAGGAGATAAATGGCAGGGTGCCATGAATGCGGCTTCTCTCCAGTTTCAGAACTATTCAAAAGTTTGGTTATTTGAAGCGTAGATATCCCCCGCAATTTGTTTAAGCATTCTTGAATGTTATGATCTGAGACAAACCATATGTAGCATATCTATTATGTAAAACTAATTATATAATGTATAACTATATATATATATACATATGTCTACAAGTTGCGAAGTGGATGTTTGTGCCGCCTGCAAATTATGTATATATATATATATATACACACATGTGTGTGCGTGTGTGTGTTTGTGTTTGTGTGTTTGTCGTGTGTGCTCAGAGACGCATTATATCGTTCACTGATTTGGTACGTTTCCATATGTTTCCATCCTTGCTTGCAGGCAGCGGCGCGACGCGTTTCTGCACCCGTCTTGGGCCCAGAAAAAATCAACTCATTTTTTTCAGTACCGCACCCGTTACTATATGAACTATAGGTCGGGATTCACAATGTTGTCTTATTGTCTTATTTACTTAAACAAAATTGGGGATGTACAGAAAACGATCCTCTGTTCTTGACATGATGCTAGTTTTATACCCCCAAGGAAACCACAGTACATTAGCATCCAAGAGGCCCACGTCAAGTCTCCTTTGCGTATCAAGAGTTTTCCACGTAAACTAAATAACATGAAAATGAGATACAGTAAGTTCATCCAATAGCAGCCTTGTATATAGTTGTAGATACCAGCAGTTGGGATGATACTGATATGGGCAAATAATTTGGTATTGTTACCAAAGATGACATAAACACTGACAGTAGCTTTTGTAGTGAAGCTAAGGGCCTCAAAGTATTTTACTTATGTTTGATCAATTCCATTAATTCCCTCATTGCGAGGGCTTGAGGCTTAAGATACCAATGTTTCATGATGATTTCCCCCAGCTTAGAGTGTTGGAACTGGTTTTGTTCAAGTTCATCTCTTTGTTTCAACCTCCCAGTTCTCAAGATTATTCAGGGGAAAATTCAGAACCCTGAATGGAGGTACTGCACCATATAAAGCCATACTTACCTAGCCCTTACATAGGCCTCAAGATGGCCTTATATATGGTAGGTACCTCCAACTTAGGTACCTGAAATGGTCATTGAAATATCTCCCCATGTTCAGTATCTATGTTAGTTTGGGAGGGTACATCCCAATGGTATCCCATTTCAATTATTGAACCTCTTAGATTTTGCGCTCAGGCATCACTGGCGCCTGAGGCACAGGGAAAGTCTGCGAGGGATAAGAAGAGATTCACCTTTTTGTTTGAAAGTTATCCTAGGGTAAACTAACATAGATGTGGAACACCCATGGTTTTCCAAGGAAAATTGTCTACAAATAGTCTACAAATGGTATTTTTGTTGCACATCTATGTGCAAAAAGATGTAGACAATTCCCTATAAATTGTAGATTTTCAATTGCCATGTTTGATTGCCGGATGCGATTTTATCACAAGAACCTAAAAGACAGCTGGGATCCCACATTTTGTTATCCCAAAGGGAGTGGGACTACTCCATTTATGTGAGGAGAATCCCACATAAAAAAAACTAGGGCCGACGGGCTGTTAGGGCAATTCCTTCGGCAGTGACAGGTGGAGCACATTCCTGAAGCGCTGGAGGTAAAGCGAGAAGTCTGGGTGCCCCAGTACGGATCCCACTCCGAGCTTAGTTGGTGCCCCAGTTCGTTAGCTAAGTTGGTTTATAAGTCCACTAACTAGGGCCATTATAGGGTTTATGGATGTTTATGGTATATATATATATCATCATATATCTATAGTTGCTATGGTTCATAAACCAACGAACATAACTTCAGGGGCACCACCTTAGAGGATTTTTGAAAAGCAAAGCCTGGAATGCGATCCAACAAAGAAAAACATACCGTGGAAGGTGAGGCCCCGCAGTTATGTTTGTTGGCTTATAACTTTGTTGTAACCCCATGAAAACGATGGTTCGTTATATATACCCCATATATAAACCATGCAGAATTCACCAAGTTATGTTCAAACCATGAAACCCAGCAATGTTTCTTGTTTTTATTTTATTTTTTTAATATGTAATGGTATGTATATGTATATATAGATATATATATAATAAATAAATAATTACATAATATATATATATAGATAGATAGATCAGCCTTTTCCAATGGTAAACTTGTCACTTTTGAAGCAGGATATGACCACCATTCGCCTGGCCAATGGTTTGGTGGTGCGGTGTCCCGATGATTTGGGAGCTGGGATCACAGTGAGTAGTCGTGAGGACATATATGGTATGGTGAGATGGAAATCCTGGAAAACGAGGTCAAAAACCGACTGTTTTTTTTTTCTGTTTTCCGAGTGGTATAGTATATATATATATAGTATGTATATATATATATATACACTGTATAAGACTGTATAAATAATTTTATATATAACACATGATAGCTCATTTTTGTTGGGGAAACAATTATATTAGTAATTTGATGCTTTCTATTTGCTCAGTTCCCCCCAAAACGTGTCTGAGGCGTTGGGAGAAACCTGATTGATTGGAAAAAGGTTCAACTCTTAAGATTGATTGTGTTATACAGTATTCTGGGTAATTATCATGGTGAATGTATAGGGGAATCATCCCCAAATAGCCCAACATTTCAGGTTAGTGAATTATTGTAATTTGTCCAGAGTATTTTGTTGTGCTATCTTGTATTTGTTGTTTGTGTTCCATTATTTGTTTATAGTTTATTATTAGATGATCAACCTATATAGTAGTAATCCCCAAAAAGATAAAAACGTGAATAATCACTATTTTAGTGGGGATTGACTTTTCTTTCTTTTGATTATATAACTAGCCCTCTTCACAGAGTTAGTGATATCATTCTATAACCTCGGCATTTGGGAATGTTTGAGATATTTTAGCGATATTCATTTGGGAATAACTATTCATGACTATTCCCATTCTCATCCCAAAGATTTCATGTTCTATCTTGTATGTGTCATTGTCGAAACGTTTCCCATATTGGGGGATGGTCATCAGTCGATTAATAGGGAGTGAAACCCACATTATGCCTGGATTCCCATGGAATCTGATGTATGACTCCATAAACCATATACCAAGACTTTTAAAAAATCTCAGCTGGTAGTGTTCGAAGATGCCTGATAAACATATACAAGTGTTAAATATTATTGAAATACCCATACTATAAACAATATCATGTGGGAAACCCAAAACTATAAAGCCAATGCCATAAACCTACCATTTGGGTTTAAAAAACCGCGCCCATCAAAATGGTGATGACTGAGGTCCGGCTCTTGGTGATGCCTGCCAGTCCCTCCAGTGGCCCAGCGCGAGCCGGGACCGCAACGCGATGTTCCTTAACGTGATGCGAACGTTGGTTTGCAAAGCCCATGAATACTACAAGTACCATAAACATCCATAAACCATAGTCAAGTTGGAGTTATATCTGTTCACCAATCTAGCTATCGTTTGGGGGCTCACTTTGTGTAGTTAATTGGGATGATAAGCCGACTCATTAATCGGAACAGATGGAGATAAATGGAGGCAAATGAGTCTTGCGATGAGTGCGGAGTTAGTCTTGCTAAAGATTAGGTTTAGAAAGTTTTAGTATACACTATACATACTTTATCATACTTTGGTTTTGTAATATAACCAGCCACAAGTTTATTGACTGGGATATTCACGTTCTACATTCCAGATCCAGATTTCAAGGCTTTGGACCACCAGTTTTATGGTGCTACGGATTCACTTATAAGTGATAGATAGGCAAAGCGACCCGGTCGGCTGGAAAACCACTGCATTTACCAGCTGGTTATTTAACATAGCCATGGAAAATCACCATTTTTGATAGGTAAACTATCTATAAATGGGTCATTTTCCATGGCTATGTTAAATAACCAGAGGGTATGTGAAGATCATGTTAAATACCAGAAAACATCCTTTTACATCAACACACATCCAAAAACATCAACATGGGAATGGGAAAACATGCATAATTCATGATCAAATTCGCCAGAAAAGTGAAGCCCTCCCCATGAAACCTTCAAAACCTTCAGCATTTCCGCAGGATGCGCTTAACAGTGCCTGGTGGCAGGGTGAGCGATGAACTGGCCGGCCGTGTCTCGATGATGACCGGGAAGGAAGAGCTGCTGAAAGATGGAGATGTTTTGATATTTTGCATGCGTAATTATTCATATTCTGATATAAGGAAACATTTATATATATATATTATATATATATATATGTGTGTGTGTTTATATATGCATATATTATATGTATAGACATTGACATAGATTTATTTTTGCATGAATGGGCTAGAGATAGATTTAGTTGTCTCTGTGTGGAGTTTGATTAAGGCTCCATTCGCTGAGGTTTGGGAGCTTCACATGCCATGCTGATGACTCTGAACAGATGGGAGACCCAGCGCCAGTGAGGAGTTGCCTGCGACACGTTGCCCGTTAAACTACTTGAAACAAGAATGATTTGGTGGAAAGTTCGCCCCCATTTCACAGGGATATCACCTTTCAGACAAAAAACACACACTTCAGTGAAAACATGATTTTGAAAGCAGGGTCAGCAATTCCACTGAACTTGCAGTTGTGTAAAAATATCAATGGGCTCCCATTCCATCCCATTCCATGGTTGTTGATTGGCATGCGCATGTTAACCGGCCTTGGCGTCCATGGTCCATTGGATGAATGAGTGAAACAATGTGTGGGGCCCCCGTTTACGAAATCGCTAAGTTCACGAACATGACTCCAAAAAACTATGGTTTACGATACTTATAACTTGAAACTTGTAACTTATAACTATATAGTATTCAAGGTGAAACTAAACCAACGAAGAGAACTGAGGGGCCCACATTGAAGGTGGCCCAAGTTATCAAACGCCCAGCTGGGTGGCAAACTGTGTTTTTGACAAATAGCAGAGTTTGCAAATGGGTCGCGAACAAGTGTACACATTGTTTATGGCTTATCCGAATGACATTGTTGTTTGATGATGAGCCACCGTTATGTCTTTTTCTGTGAGATCAACCAAGAAGTGGTCAATTGGATTGCCGGATATTCCTGGTGTTCACTGGATACATATATATATATGTATATAATTTTTATCATTTTATTTATACATATGTATATATTATATGTATATCGATTATATTTAAAAAAACATCGATATATATATATATATATATGTAATGTACACAGTATGCTATCAAGCATGTTTTTAGATTGTATTCTATATACCATAATAGCTTATTACAATAATTTATAAGTATATATATATATATACATGTATGTATACATGCACATTGTAATACGGTATATTGTATGAATTTGGTATGTTCTATCATTCAATTCAGGATCCTAATTTTTGAGGTACTGTGTACCATATAAAGCGATAGAAATTGGAGGTATTTCCCGTACATAGCTGGTACCTGAAATGGCCATTCTCGTGGCTCCGCCCAGATGGTGGTGCGGGTCAATGGAGCCAGGATGAGGCGTGGGGTGAATTTCATATTAGGAAAAACATGGAAAAACGATGAGTTCTCTATAAAAAATCTATAAAACTATGGTGCTTTTCCATCGTTTTTTTCTTACCAGAGGGTATAGTTTCTGTAGTTGAGGCCCCCAGTTCTGTGAACATTGGTTTAGTTTCATCCCATAAATATAATTAGTTAGTTATAAACATCACAAACCCAATTCAATCTATAATCTATACAATGTGGTGCCCCCCAGTTATGTGAATGTTGGTTTAGTTTCACCCCATGAATACTAGTTCGTTATATCTACCATATATCTACCATAAACCGCAGTGAAATTGGATTATATCTACATTAGATTATATATATATATATATCTACCATAAACTAGTCCGTTATATATATATTTATATATCTACCATTATATATGTTCCATATATCTACCATAAACCGCAGTGAAATTGGAGGTATGTTCACCAACCAATCGCATCTATAAATCCCCGATCCCCATGGCAGGTTCAACTCTTCCGCGCCTTGAACTCGGTGCAGACCGACTTCCGCGCAGCAGCCGATGCCCTGGAGGTGGCCACAGCCACGGCGGAAGTTTTCCATGGCGGATTTGTTGGGAGAAAATGGGATAAAGTGGCTGCGTACAGTTAAACAAGACCTGAGAATGATGGGAAAAATATGAAAGACATTTTTATTGAAAAACAAATGGATGTATTGGTAGATATTGGTGGGTTGGACTGGAGAATGATGGATAGATGGACAATGGCGTAGGTGGACAGATGGATATATATATATAAATAAATGAATGATTGGGAAGGCAGCGGCAAACCCAACCAACCATGAAGTTTCTTGCTTGGCCCAATTCTCTGCAATAGCTGAATATTGAAGCAGTTAGCCGCTAGCCCAGTTTGCAAGGGAAAACCCGCGGCCATGACATGGCCATTGGTCTAGGTGGCTCGCAGCAACTGCGTGATTGCTCAAAGCTTGGAGAAGGGTTGACGTGACACCTATCCATGGCACATATTTGACAAGCCTTCAATAGCCTTCAAAGCAGTAGATGTACAAAGTGGGGCCTCCGTTTATGATATATAGCCAGGTTCGTAAGTTGGTGAACATAACTCCAATATCTATGGTTTATGAATGTTTATGAATTCATGGGGTGAAACTAAACCAACGTTCACAGATCTGCTGGCGAAATCAGCCATGGCCCTGGCCGAGACAGAGAAAGACGACCGCTTGGGTGCCCTGCGAGTGTCTATGGATGAGGCCAGAGCAGCACGTGACCAGGGTTTCTGGGTAACTCTTGAGGAAAATTTTGCCAGGAAGCCATTGGGAAAACAGTCGGAAATCACTGGATGTATTCCAACCTCATGAGTACTTATGGTTGGTAATAGAATATATCCAGCATTATAGTTGGTTGGTATATACTGCCGTATTTGAGTCTGCTATCAGAAATGGGTATTTTGTGTGCTAGTTGGCTATTACTTGCCATTCATACAAGATTGGCTTGGTCGTTGATAGTTTCATCCTACCCATATTAGCTGCATCCATAGTATAGCTGACCTTTAGGCATGTCATTATTGGGTAAAATGTGCGGTCGCCTCCAATGGTGCGTAGTCACTCGCAGTCTACATTTGACTGTTGCTTATTCGTCCACCTTTGAAATGGCGGCCAAAACGTTATCCAGTGAGTGCTTATAGGTTTTATATATCCATTTCGCCTGACATATCCCACTGGTTGGCTGTTCAACTTCGTGTGCTTTTTGGTAATTCAACCCTGCTGGAAATTTCAGTCTTGATGCTTAAATCCATGCCGAATCCTCTCGCAATCCCAAGTTTTGCTCGTGATTTCCTGTTCTTTTTCGCCGGCGGATGCACCAGCTACGGTGCATCCTTGATATTTTCTCTTTTTTCACTCCCCCCCCAAAAAACACAGATATTTATACAGTGTATATATATATATATATTATTAAATATGTATATATATATATATACAGATACGTTTACCAGAAGAGTGAGGCTTTTGAAATAGTTGTTCCTGCTTGGCAAGACCTTAAATCGCAATGTTTTTTTCCATCCCAGGTTGTCAGGTCATCGCTCTGATCGGCTTCCCCCTGGACGAAGGCTGCCGTCGCAACGGGGGCCGCTGTGGCGCTGAAGCGGGGCCGACCATGTTCCGGCAGCTGGTCTGGAAGACAGGCGCCAACATGGGATGGTGATGGAACCATGGAATTTTTGTTATACTGTAACCATTCCTACCCGCCCGTTATCTATAGATTTTTTTTAATAAAAATTATTTATAGTGTTAATGGAATGGCTATCTTCAGATTGAAACAAATTGAAAAACCATAGATTTTTGATAAACTTTTTTTCCAACTATACAGTTTGACAATGGTGTCTACTGATGGGGAAAATATGTTATAGAAATGTTATTTATACAACAACACGTGTTGCTCACAAGAAAAAATGTGTTTAATGATTGTTTTTACAGAAACCATGAAGAACATGTTTGTTTTCCAACAAAAGTGGTGTTTTATGATGGTTTAAAACAGTGTTTTAATGGGATGGTTACTCCGGCTAAATAAAATGCAAGATATTTTCTGTGTCTAAACATACAACAATAGAGGGTAGAGTGTTTAAATACTGATTTTGGATGTTTTGGAACCTCATGGTTTGGGGGGTGTATATATATATATAGAACACATCAAAAATGGTGTTTAATGATGGTTTAAAGATGTATATAATGGTGTTTATATGATCATGTTTAATCGGGATTTAAGGTGATATACCAAAACGTGGCTGGACCAGCATTTATTTCGATGATTTTCTCAGATATAAACATCCATTTAAGTTCTAGGATCTCTAAATAGTAATTAAAAACGACATGTTTTTTCAACACAAATGGGGATTTCGCGGGATTGGAGTGGGGTGTACATAATGGACATAATATTGCCAACAATACCCACCAATAAACTGATATAGCTACGGAGCATGACCATACATGGGTCATGTTCCATTGCTATTTGAAATTACCCAATGTTGACAATTGTATAGCATGTCCGTGTGTATCACCTTCTCTTGGAGTATCCCATTGTTTTAATACTGTAGTTCCTTTCCGTACAGCCAATAAACGCCCCAACACTAAATCAGGGTTTTAACTGGAGTGTTGAATGTTGTAGCGGGAAGAATGACCCTGACTCTCAAATTAGAGTGCAAAGAAAGAACGCCTGGGTTTTGGTATACCAGTTTTATCAACAAAGCTTGTGGATGAAATATGATACAATGCAGATTTGACCGCAACAGATGGGATTTATGTATAAGCAGAAACATTACATAGGATATTAACCAGCGGATAAGGTGTTTTGTGCAATAAATACGGGACGAATTCATGCTTTGAAACGGTGTTCTGATGTATTCTGTAAATTCGAGGTTCTCCAATCTTAACCCAAAGCCACAGGGCTGTGGTCTCAACTTCTTTTGACCCAAATCCACAGGCTGCGTTCCCAATTTCGTCACCGGATGCGATTTCCACAATGTTCGCATTGTTGATTGCGGTGACATTGATATTGATGAATACGATGAAGTGGACTATGACGGTGCCCGCGACGCTCTACGGCAAAAAGTGTCGCAAGCTTTGTCGAATGGCTTTATTCCATTTGTGATTGGAGGCAGCAATGACCAGTCCTATGCCAATGCCTGCGCTCTGCTGGAGCACTTCCCAGACACTGGCCTTGGAGTCATCAATCTCGATGCCCATTTAGATGTTCGCCCGCAGAAGGCTGGGCTTGAACACAGTGGCTCGCCCTTCCGTCAGTTGCTGGAGGACCAGCGCTTTTGCAGGCCGATGCGGTAAGAAAAGGATAGATGTTGTTTTGTTTATCACTTGAGGATGGATCAAAACCATTCAAAACCTATATATTAAGGTAATCCAATACTTATATCCCCTATATATTATAATGATCACTAGCTTAATAAGTTATTTTCTCTTGGGGAGGAAATCCCCGTTACAAGCTATTTTGCTGTTCACCAGGGTGCCGAGCGTTTGACCCATAACCACTTTGAACTCTGATCCCACTGCGTTTATACCTGCATCTTCGAAAGGTTGCATTTTTCCCTGTTTTTTCAGCAAAAAATGTTGTTTCAACCCAAATGCAATGATCTTTTTTTGGCTGCGAGCATTGTTTTTTCCCACCATTGCACGTTGGTCAGAAATGTGTACACATTTATGTTTCAGAAATTGCGTTTTTACCCGACTAAACCAAACGGCGTTTTTTGCTGACCAAAAAACGCTTTTCCCCCAACCATACATTCCTTTCACATTTTGTCGAGGTTGGCAAACGGCGCTTTTTCTGCGAAAAGCTACTTTTGCACGGAAGCGGCTAAAGTTCAGATATTTCAGACAACAGTAGAAATTTTGCACACATGGAAGTTCCAGGTATCTGAAAAACCAGCGCGTCTTGCCATTTTGTTCAGTGAAGAGCTGAAACCACCACAGGATGAAAGAGAATTTGTTCACGGAATTCGCGTGTCAGTCGCATCAATGTGCTGCAAGCCACGTTCGATGGATCTTGGAGGGTCAGCCGGGCCGCGCCTGCCAGACACGGGTGGTGTGGTTGGATCACATGCTGAGTGCAGAGCCTCGGAGCATAGCAGACTGTTTCGCTGCGGAGTTGGAAATGCTGGCTGATGCGGATGCTGGAAGACAGCACGTCTTTGTCAGTTTCTGGCTGGATTTTGTGAGATTTTAGTTTGCACGATAGTGCGACTCCCCATGCTCTCCCAGGTATTAAGACCCTAATATCACTTTCATTTGGAATGATTCTGGAGCCCAATTGAGCACATTTGAGATAGTTGGCCTGCGCACGAACCAGGTTTTGATGTGGATTCAATCGCCGCAGCGTTCTGCCCTGGCGTGTCTTGTCCATCACCAATCGGATTGGATGCAGAAACAGCGCTGCAGTGCTGCTTGCGTGCTGGCATGTGCAAGAGCGTACGGCTGATGGATATGAGTGAATTCAACCCCGCAGTGGAGGATTACAATACAGGCCTGGATTAAACTGATGATAAAATGTGTTCAATTGGTTTTAGTATTTTTCCCAATGGTTCATCCACCCAGAAATGGGGAATCTACATGGGAATAGTTTATCTAAGTTGTCCCCAACAAATCCAAGCAGGCAAGTTACTGGCAACGATGTTCTACAACTTTGTCATGGGCGTCTCCATGCGACCGTGACGCCGTAACATGTTGGTGCAACCCGCCGCCGCATCTTGCGTTGCAGAAAAAAAGACTGCAACTCTGTGGAAAAAGAGCAATGGGGAAATCTTGGATGGATACTTTTTAGAAGTTGAATATACTTTGATGTGTTGCTATAAGATAAGCTGAGGTATTTACATAATATAATATATAATATTATGTATATTATATAATATTACATATATATACATACATGTGCATTCACACAGGCATGATTTTTAAAAAAATAACTTGGGCATATTGAAAGTGGTAAAAGTCATGTTTCTCAAACATGTTTTGAACTCACTGCTGGTTAAACCTTCGATGTGACTTGTTTCAACAGGGTACCGGGGCAGTAATCTGCTGTAGGTGCTAAAAGGCATCATGAACATGTTCCTTTCCAAAGCAAGCTAGCCCATCATAAAATGGAGCGCTACGTTAAAAATGGCGAAAGATACGTGATGTTCTACAGTTCGTTCTGGCTAGTCATCATCGACGGTAAAACCCGCAATGTTTCTTGCTTTAGCCGTAGCCATTAGCTGTGCCCTAAGATTTTGTTGTTATTCGTCCTCGGCGTCAAAGCCATATTATTTTCTGGATGTTTTGCTATGTTTTGTCCAAACGGGCTCGGACACTCAATTTTTGGTGCAACATTACTATAGAGCAGAAAAGTTAAGTTAGATGGAAATTTTGCGTTGTTATGTGTCACCCGAGATGTTGATGTTCAGTTCTGTTTCGTTAGTTACATCACCATTTGTCCCCATGTGTGTAAGGTTTGGGTACCCGTGGCGATTGAGTAAAACCAATTTTGTGCGCAGTAACACTTATGAAAAACATGGTTTGGTTTTGTTTTGAGCTTCATATCATATCATGTCATTAAGGCCTAGGGTAGCCTATGGTAGCCTTAAAGCCCGTGGTTCATCATTTTCCATATTTTTCCTACGAACTGACATTTTTTCGGCATACCACTATACTATGCCATATTATGCCCCATTGTCTGATTTGTCAGAGACATGGAAACAGATGGAACAAGCCAGTTCAACCGCTCTCGTCAGTTGGACGTCTTCATGTCTCCCACTGCTACCAGCTGCCGAGCGGCGTTGGGGCCTCTTTTTTGGTGGGTGACATGCACATGGAGCCTGGCATGGTCAGAATCATATGGAAAATGAGGATTTTTGTTAGCCATGTTAAACTGGATAAACATGTTCCCAAACTTGGGAAGTGACTGGAAACCGCTTGGAAAGTGACTGGACACCAAAGTATTTTGAGGATTCCGGGTTCTTTTCCAACAGCACTTCACCAGTGACATGTGTCAGGAATTGGAAGCACGAACCCAAACCGCCAGTTGTAGGATTCATCACGGGCGAGTCTCGTTTGACCCTGTTTGATACAGGATGAGGCCCTCACTAGTCAGGTAATTAAGTTGATTTATCATGATTTATCACTACGTTCACTTAACTGAGATGTGGGTTTGTCAAACGGTTTGTTTGATAATAGGATATGCCCACACATGCCAACACAAATAAATAAATAAATAGATAGATATATATATATATGTTTATAGGGAAAATGATGATAATCTCCATTGATAATCCATTGGTAATCCATTGGAACTAGGGGGTACCCTTCAGACCCATTTCTGGTCGTCCCCGGTCGTCACCGCCACAGGTTGGAATGGCTCCACTGGGCGCTAAAGGAGCCAAAGCCTGGGAGCCAAGCGAGCGAAGCCTGAGGAAACTCCAGAAACTGTGGGAACTTCACCTTCGCCTCTGGTAAACTATAAGAAAAAGATGTGGAAAAGTTGAAAACCCCACCATTTCTAATTTGTAGATTATTTTCCGGATGGGAATGCATAGGTATGTTTACCCCAGGCTAATCGACAAGCATATGAACTTTGGGGATAACTGAGTACTACATAAAAATGTTGATACCGGGTTCTTCAAAAAAAACAGCCATCCACAGGAAACCACAGAGATACCCTGCTTACCCCCGCAACCCCCAACTTCAATGTTGTGATCGAAAGTGCCGAGCATCATCAACAGAAATGGCTG
>Ga0126342_10005961_pt1 | contig 21459 bp, 26 predicted proteins | sample Cyp1metagenome_FD_92528 | JGI IMG/M metagenome (GOLD analysis project Ga0126342, IMG submission 92528) | Coral microbial communities from Lord Howe Island, Old Settlement Bay, Australia - Cyphastrea 1 metagenome | ecosystem: Host-associated > Invertebrates > Cnidaria > Coral ... | reverse complement strand
GTGTTGTCACTTGTAGGACTGGCATGCAGCATGGACGACCGTTCATAGCATGGCCCCTGCACAAGGATTTCTGACTGCACATGGCTCAAGAAAAGGGCAGACTTTTGCACCTGCCTTTCGCAGTATTAAATCCCATGATTTCGCGATGGTTAAACCGTTAAACCGTTACATGTTCCATTTTGCTGGGACCCCCTGGAGTTCCTAGTGGTGTAGAACTAACCATAATTGGGATATAAGTGATACTGTATATATATAGGATAACCATAGATAACCCACATAGAAGCCATGTTATTTATAATTATGATATTGTTATTATCTTATATATTGGCATAGTGAGATATAGTGAGATATTCTTGATTTATGGATTATAGTGAGGTACTGTATATATATATATATATATATTATTGTGAAAAAATATTCATATAATGTATCATATATATATATAAACATATATATGGAGGTTTCCTGACTCATAGGGCTACCCCCAAATTGTCCAGTCATGGATGACCATATCTTCGTATTGAAAGCTATGGTGACGACTGGGGATTGCCCCACTTTAAGAAACTCCATATATTGAGATAGTAACCAACAGGATTCTACTTTGTTTCTTCAAAAATCATGGATTTACCATGATTTACCAATTTCCATATGGCCATGTCAACGGAGAACACATTTTTTGGGGAACCTGTTTGAAAAACACTCGGAGCTGCCAAGTGAAGATGCCCGATGTCAAGACTTGAATCAAACGATCCAGAAGATGGCTTGTCATAGTATAGAGGGTTTTTTACGGTATAACATGGTATAACCGCTGATATTCCCAATTCTTTGGCTGTCAAATCCCCATTACTAGCCATGGGGCTTCGCCGATGTTTTCTGCTCACCGATTCCGCCAGCACCGAGGTTGGGTCACATGAAAAAAACAAAACATATCAAGGAAACAGTATGTTCGATCAAGAGGATGAACTTTTGCTCATCAAAGAAGTCTATGCTTAAATATATTTCTGATATGTTGGACGTTGACTCAGAAAAAAGATCATTCCTGGAGTTGGAAGTTGATTCACTACGACCGCCTCGGCGTTTGGTTGTAAGTTCATCATGGCTGTTTCGAAAGGCACAAGCTGCGGGGTAAGGTGTTGGCGATCACTTGCTTCATTCAGGGCAAATGTGCATACATATATATATATATGTGTTAAATAATTACTGTACATATATATGTGTTAAATAATTACTGTACATAATTACTCATTTGCTAATATACAGTTGCGTACATGAATATCTATCTACATATTTGTGGGTAGGCCTGAAAATTCCAATTTGTTGGTTGCTGGTTTCGGCTTGTAATCTGAAAGCTGGGTACTGGCTGGGCTAGTGATACAAGTGTGGACAACCGCAAAACTAGACTCATGAAGTAAGAAAAGTTAAAGTTCACAAAGGAAGACCAAAACAACAGCATCGAGTACTGAATTTGTTCGTGGGAGCCAATTTACCAGCAAGAATTTGAGCCCGAATTTGAGGCTGCTAAAGACCGTGCCATAACCTGGCTTCTGGTTTCAAACATTGATCTTTTTTACTCTGGGACAATGATCCCCAATGACTACGCTAGGGTGATCCCATTCACAATCAGATGTGGAAAATCCATGAAAATCCATGGCTCCCCCAGGAAAATCCTCTACAAATGGTTGATTTCCACACGGCGCTCTGCGCTGCAGGGGGGATTGAGCCCATCGTGTATCCGGCATCGATGCCCAAGTGTGAAGTGGGGGAGGTGGAGGGCCACCCACAGGTAGTTGCAGAAAAAACCATAGTTAAACCATGAAGAAACAATGTAAACCCTGAACCACATTTTTTTCCGCAATTTTACCATTTTAGGGTGGGATTTGAAGATCATACTTAGAAAGAACAGTTGTGTTTATGAGTGGGTTTACCCTACTAGTTACGCAAATTGTGGAAGAAAACAATCATATGAAATCAATATCCCAAACATGGACCTTTCGGAATGAAAGTGTTTGCTGTTCCGATTGGACGTAGGGTGCTTTGGAGTTAGTTGAAAACAAGTTATACAATCTACTGACCATGCTCATTGCGATACGGCTTTTGGATTCTGAAATTGGTTGGCTCTGTCAAAAACATGACTTTTCTATTGACTTTTTTGCCTTCCAAAGATGATCCGAAATGTGTTTATACATTTGGGATAGCGATCGAGACGGAGAGTAGGGGCACGACCCATGGCAATTTCGCTGCAGCGCTGGTGTTCAAATTTCCTGGCAGAGCGTAGAGGGTGGATTCGGCCACTCTTCATGTCATAGCTTGGCATAGTTATTTGTATGCAGTGAAAGCAAAGAGTACCTTCTGCTTGTACATCTTGATCGGGTGTTTTCCTTCCTCATAACTCACTGACTGTGGCGGTAGACCCTGTCTTTTTGATCAGAAAACTAAACTGAAAGCTACCTGAATCTAGCATGAGGATGAAATCGCATATGGCTAAGGCTCAAAATTCAAGACCCATCACATAGGCTTCAGTCATCCTTGGTGGTAAATCATCGCAGGCAGACTTGCAGGGGAACCGCTGATTCATGATGTTACTGTGGATATCCATAGTTGTTGACTCATGTCCCCATGCTTGATGGTTACCCTCCGGTAATTTAACATAGCTATTGAAAATGGCCCATAGACATAGTTGATTTACCGTTCTTAGTTTACGGTGATTTCCCATAAACATACAAAAAACCATGGAAATCTCCATGTTTTATGGGTAAATCAACTAACGAAATGGCCATGTTCAATAACCTCTGGTAATTTAACGTAGCTATTGAAAATGACCATGAATAGTGGATTTTCCCATTCAAAATGGTGATGTTCAATAGCTATGTTAGTTTACCAGAGGGTAACTTTTTCTATGTTTACCATGTCGGGTAGCATCCCATCCCTTGACCGATGTTCACCGATGTTCCAAGGTGCCCGAGTTCTTTAGCACCCAAGAAGCCCCGCACGCAGCGCATGCCAAGATCTCCCAGGGGATGGTGACATCCGGCCGGCCGTTGTGACATCCGGTGACCCTAACGGGAGTATGAAACATCAGGATGTTTTAGGACTGGAATATGATGTATACCCTCTGGTAATTTAACATAGCTATTGAAAATGACCATTTATAATGGATTCACCCATTGAAAATAGTGATTTTCCATAGCTATGTTAGTTTACCAGAGGGTAAATATGATACTAATATGATTAAATATTGTTTAACTGTATAACTACGTATAATGGTTACAATGAGCTTTGTTTGTTGCTGTACATTGGTGTACATACCTTTTTTTGTTGGCATCTGTTTGCTCACTTCAATGTCCTATCTGGGGTGTTCCCAATACGCGATTTTTCGGGGCGGTTTCACCACCAACTGGAACTGGCCCCGCTGGACATCCAGCCTTGGGATTTTGCAGGTCCAATGGGAGGTCAGTGGCCTCACAAAAATAGCTTGGTCGTGATGTCCAGAGTCTAGACTTTGTGAATTCAATCATTTTGAGCCATTTCCTGCCTTGTGACTGCGAGCCAGTGTACTGTCCGGTCAGTTTGTTCTCCTTTCCAAATTGCCGAATCGCTTAGAAAACCTGCGGTAGTAGCTGGCTGGTCCCTGTTCTTGTAGCTGTGCCCAACTTGGATGATACCCAAGTTCTATTTGTTTATTCTAACTGATGATTCGTATGTGAATCACCAACATGATGGGTGGTGATGAATGATTCTTCTTGATTCTTCTTGGTCATATACTCCCAAAAAATCACCGATCAGCCACGTGCTTCGTGTCAGTGAAAGAACGTTTCCAAAGAAACCAATGGGCCGTCAACATCCAAAAATGGACCTAAAGCCTGCAAGATACCCTTCAAAAAATAACCTCAGGCAATGGCTAAGCACATCAGTGGTTTGTGTACCTCAATTCGTTTATGGAACCCCCAAAAGTCCACAACTATATCCATGGTTTTCGGTGCAATTTTGTCTTCAACCAATCCATTCACAATAGCTGGGGTACCCGAATTTGAGTTTTTGGGACGATACAACCCCCGCACATCTCGCCCAAACCCATTTGTATCATATATGATATATCTGATATCCCAAAGTATGTTCTCATTTATTCTTACAGTAAATCCTCTCTTACAGTAAATCCTCCACTCATGTGTTGCAATTGATACAATTGCCTTTTTTTCTTCTGTCTTTCCCGCTTCTTTGGGGGGAATTATCTTTCTCAACCATACAACTTACAACAGCAACAATACCACCAACAACACCAACAACACAACCACCACAACAACAACGACAAACACGACAACGACAACAACGCACTCCTCCAGGTACGGTATCCCTCCAGCATATCCAGCCCATCCGTTTTGGACAAAATGACGAAATGGGGGCCCCATTTTGCCACGTTTGTCGAAATGCAGTACTTTCGGAACATCATATATGTGTGTATCAAGATTGGGGTTGGGCCCACGAAGTCCGCCCCAAGAGTTGCACTCGCAGTGCGGCAGCGCCTTTTCGAAAGACACTGCGGTATCGGATCGCCGCAGGCTCGAGCTCCCACCACTCAGGTGGCAAATGGCAGCGGTCACTGCAGCTGAAAGAAGTTCAACATGACATGTTCCATGTCACATCCATGTCTGCATGGTTTGCAGCAGCAATCTTCACACAGGGGAAAAGGTATTGGCTGCTATTCAGCCACATCAGGAATCGCTTCAATGGGATCAGGTGTGAACCGATCCTCGTCAGAGAGGTCTTCCAGTTGGCCAAGGTAGCCACTCAGATCCTGATACAACTTGTTCTTGTTCTTGTTCTTGTTGTTGTTGTTGTTGTTGTTGTTGTTGTTGTTGCTGGTGTTGCTGGTGTTGCTGGTGTTGCTGGTGTTGTTGTTGTTGTTGTTGTTGTTGTTGTTGTTGTTGTTGTTGTTGTTGTTGCTGTTGCTGTTGCTGTTGTTGTTGCTGTTGTTGCTGTTGTTGTTGTTGCTGCTGCTGCTGCTGGTGCTGGTGCTGGTGCTGGTGCTGTTGCTGTTGCTGTTGTTGTTGTTGTTGTTGCTGCTGTTGTTGTTGCGGTAGGGTGTGATGTCGTACGAAGAGCAGGCTTGGCAGGCATGTCGCTCAAGCACTTGACTTTTCGAGAGCTGTGGGCATTGATCATCCACATGCCACACATTGCCACGGGCAGCAATGAAGATCTGTTGACTCACCACGCAGTCGTTGTGCGCATAGTTCATCACCTCCAGTCGAGCTCGTGCAGCGAGGTCTCTCGACGCATCCACCAAACCACGAAGTTGCCCAATTCGACGAATCAGGGTCATCCGCTTGCGGTCCAAAGCACGCAACTGTTGGTCCTTGTACCAAAAGCTCTGCGGCTCTGCTCCAGGTTTCGCACTTGCGATTGGAGTTGCTTGATATGGGGCCATACTTGGTGGCCTGGTCAATGACAATGAGGTGGGGAAACTTCTTGGCACTGCTGTTGCATTTGATCCACAGCACATCGGCCTGCAAGCGTTCACCAACTTCATGAGCTTGATGTCGCAGTGTAGAAGCTGCCACCTGGTTTGGTCGCTTGTAGCGCTGGCATGCAGTGCATTGGAAATGGCAAGCTGCCTCAGTGACTTGATCACTGGCTCCTCGGCTCTGAAGTAGTTCCACCAGGGCCTCAGGCTTTGGATGTCCAAGGTTTCTGTGCAAACGTTGCACGGTGCAACTGCTTCGAGAGCCGTCTGGGGCTTGACAAGACATCCAGTGAGCTCCTTCTGCTCACAGACTGCAAATCCATAGTCCCATAGCTGAGCAGGATCAGGGGCCGTGACGGCAGCTGCAATTGCGGCTGCAAGTCCAGGCTGGTAGTCCTCAAGGTAGGAAGTGTGACGGCCAAATCCAGATGCCGAGCCTTCCAGAGGACAACGGATGTGCTGCCCATCGCATTGTTTTGACAATGCAGCTTGCATGGAGGCCTTGCTTGGAAGGATACCTGTGGGCTTCTTCACAAGTTTCCACCATCCATCTTGTTCAAGGCAGGCGCAGCCAAACATGCATTGATGGAGGACAATCCAATAGCCAGGCAAGTCCTTGAAGGCTGTTGCAGGCCAGCTCAGAGCTTTCTCAGGCTGCTCGATGTGAGCGTGGCGTGCGTTGTCAACTTCCTCCTTGTAGACCTTCGCAACAAACATCAGATGGCAAGCGTGGTGCTGCTTGCGGGGTGTCGGACCTGGCTGCAAGGTTTTGCATCTGGCTCCACAAATGACAGGAGGGCGCCAGCTAGACTTCGTCCGGCATCTCGGTGCGAAGCCTTGAAGATGTCCTGGCGCTCCTGCAGGTCAAAGTTTTAGGCAGTCTCATAGCTGAAGATCTCGACATCCATGCCCATTGATTCAGCCAAGGCTGACACACGTGCTCCACAACTGTAAACCTCCCCGAGCACTCGCTTGCGTTCGGGCTGGTGCAGTGCCTCAGTGATGTAGGCATGCAGCTCATTCTCCAGAGTGTTGAGCTTCACATCGCAGGTCTGGAGCAAGTGGCGTCTCATAGGACGAAGTCCATCTTGGGCAGCAGCTTGAACATCAGCTTGGGAGTCGAAGAGCTTGACCTCGTTGTTGAAGGTCGCAAAGTCCATGAGCTCTCGAGTGACTCCTCCATCAGCAGGAACAACAAGCTCGACAGCCGGCGGGAACTGCCACATGCTGGAATCAAACTCGTTGAGCAGCGAGATAGGGTACTCACATGTACTCACCATGATCTCCAACCACAGCATGTTGCCAGGGCATGTCATCCAGCTTGATCATGCGGCTACGGCAGTCGAGCACCAATCCAAGGGATTCCATGATGGGCCTTCCAAGCAACATCGGAGTTTCGCCCGGCAGCAGGGACATCTGCAGATAGCCGTACTTGCCACCAATGCAGAGGGGCGACGAACAGTCCAGGTGCATTCCAAGCTGGCATCACCACCAAAAATAAAAGGTGCGTTTGCACCGCATGAACTTCACCAGGCTGATGTCATACTCAGTCCCCTTGAGCTTCAGCATGTAGCGCAGGAAGGGACCATAGCCAGACAAGAAAGCACTGGCACCAGGATCCAGCATGGCACAATCATGTCGTTCACATCCATGGTCATCCGTGAAGATCGCATGGCCATGCTCCACATCACCAACGGTGCTCTCAGTCGGGGCCGACTTTTGGTTGCACCGCCGCCCTTTGGGACAGGACAGTTGTAGGTCATGTGACCAACTTGTCCACAGCGCAGGCAAGCGGGTGGGTTGCCACTGGCTCGCCCTTTTGGATCAAGTTCCTTTCCCTTGCCCCTGGGAGGGTACTTCACAACGTTGGGGCCACCCTTGCCTTTCCCTTTCTTTGTCTTGCCCTTGCCACGTCCTGGAGACATCGGTGACAACGAAGAGGATGCGGATGGAGCACCACCACCATCTGTGAGCGCAACAATCGGCAAGTAGCCACGGCTAAGCTTGATCTCATTGAAGCACTTGCGGGCATCGATGTAAGGCGTAGGCAGAGTCGTACTTAGGGTCTGGAAGTAGGCCGCGTCCTTGTCGAAGTCCTAGGTCTCGTCCACATAGCTATCAGCAGCTGTTGGAGAGGGATCTTGAAAGTAGGCCTCATCTTCATAGTAGCCTTCCTCATAGTCGTAGTTGGGGTCTTCGGGCCAATCATAGTCTGGGTCGCGCTCGTCATCTTCATAGTAAACTGCATGCATACCCACGACCTTTGCCACGGAAGTTGCGGTGGTGTCCATGATGGCCGCCTCCAGCCTAACCCAACAGGAGAAAGAGGGCTTCTTGCACCTTGTTGCGCTCCATTCCAGGTGCTTGTGCGGTGACAAGTTGCCACTGCTCTCCGGTCAGTCCGGCCCGTCTGAATAGATGCCATCCCTGCACCTTGTTGGGCAACGTCGCGTCGTGGTCGGCCAACTTGTTGTAGAGGTGGTCATATTCAGTTGTGTAGTCCAGGAGGGATTGGCCAGGCCGCCTTTGAAGTCCACTGAAGTATCGATCGAAGTCATTCGGAAGCTGGATCGTCTTGCCATACTCAAAAGCTTTGTCGAGGATCTTGAGGATCTTGTGGAAGGCACCAGTCTTCTCGATCTCCTCAATGGGGAAGCCTCACTCTTGGCCATCCGCATCTTCATCACGTAGATGGTGAGGCACTTTCTCTACTTGTTGTAGTCAGAGGGCTGGCCACTGAACAGCGGGATGTAGGAGTCCTTGGTGGTCGCCACATCCATTCCGGAGGCACTAGCCGATCCAGTACCACCACCAGACATTGCCTTCAGCAGCGAGGTGGTAGTACACCAAGTAGTGCACCAGCAGGGCGATCACCAAGATGCAGGGGCAGTGCCCGATCTCCGCAAAGATGTTCACCAAGGGCCTGCTCGGGGCCAGAGCGATGCAACGTAGCAAGGCCTGCACAGGGCCAGGGCAAAGCACAGAAGAGCTTGGCCAGGTAGTTCGGCGCAAAGCCCTGCTACCAATGTCAAGATTGGGGTTGGGCCCACGAAGTCCGCCCCAAGAGTTGCACTCGCAGTGTGGCAGCGCCTTTTCGAAAGACACTGCGGTATCAGATCACCGCAGGCTCGGGTTCCCACCACTCAGGTGGCAAATGGCAGCGATCGCTGCAGCTGAAAGAAGTTCAACATGACATGTTCCATGTCAGATCCATGCTTGCATGGTTTGCAGCAGCAAACTTCGCAGTGTGTATCATGTTTATCAATATGCTGGTCAAATCTTCGCATAATGTTCTTTCATATGATAAAAACATTAACGCGCAGAACCTTCAACACTGTGCAAACCACTTCAGTCAGAAAAACAGTTTGACAAATTTCTTGTTCCCCCTTCAGGATATGTAATGGCAGTGATTGTCCCTTGTTTTTCTCCTTTTTCATCTGAAGGAGCTTTCAAGAGATCTCCAGAGATTCCCAGATCTCCAAAGATCCCCAAAGATCCTCCAGGGATTCCCAGAGATCCCTAGAGATCCCTAAGGAAAGGGAGGAAGAAAATGAAAGAATACTAATTGTGCTTGTTCCTTGCCATGTGTTTATTTCCAAGCAGCTGTGCAAAAACCATTAGAAAAACGATTTACAAACAAAGGATTTCGACCGTATCTCCAGTCCTACTATACTATTTGACAAGCACTTTACTGAACTAGACGAAACAAGAACCAAATAAAGCATCTAATAGGAATGTAGCACACACAAAGCAAAAAACATGAAACACAAAAATTCTTTTGAAAACAACATGCTATGAATATAAACAACATAAACCACCAAAAAACACTCAAAAAACAAGTAAAAATTGAGCCCCTATTTCGTCACCCTCTTCCGTTTTGAGCGTTCGCCCAGTGAGGTTGGTCTGAACTTCATCGCCCTACCCTCCTGGGGTGCCTTTTTGCCACGGGACGTAGCACCCAGCGGCGTGCCGGCCAGCGAGTGTAGCACCGTGGACACGGAACAGCGAGGCGACCTCCAAGTGCAGCGACCTGCTGGAGATGAAGGGGGGAAAATTGTTCAGGAATGGCCCGTTTATAGATGGAGATGGGTCAAAACCTAATTATAGTTACATCCGGTATTATTACACTATTTTGGGGAAGAACCATCCATTAACCAGCTTTGTTGCGGTACCTAGGGTGCCAGGGCTTTGGCTCATAGCCAGGTGATAAAACTGATGACCTACCTGTGAAAACCGGTCCCCAAGTTATATAGTGATGTTCTTGTGGATGAAGTTCTTTGGTTTATGACCCGTCATCGAAAACATTTACAGTAACCCAAAACAGTAATTCGAAATATACTGTACATATACGTATATATTATTATTATTATTATTATATATATATAAGTAATTTTTGACTACTTTAGTAGGATTTTACGTGATTATCTGCAGGGGGGTTGCTATATATACTGTATGCATGTAATGTAATGTAATGTAAAGTCATGTAATGTTATGTCATGTTATGTTATGTGTGTATGTATGTGTGTGTATGTATGTATGTCTCTATGTCTGTATGTCTGTATCTCTGTATGTCTGTATGTCTGTATGTCTGTATGTATGTATGTATGTAATTAATGTATATAATGTGATGTGATGTGATGTGGTGTGATGTGATGTGATGTGATGTGGTGTGATGTGATGTGATGTATGTATGTAATGTAATGTAACGTTATGTAATGTAATGCAATGCAATGTATTTTAATGTAATGTAATTTAATGTAATGTATGTATGTAATGTAATGTCATGTAATGTTATGTCATGTTATGTATGTATGTATGTATGTATGTGTGTGTATGTATGTATGTGTGTGTATGTATGCATGCATGCATGCATGCATGCATGCATGCATGTTTGTATGTCTGTATGTGTTTATGTATGTATGTTTGTATGTATGTATGTATGTATGTGTGTATGTCTGTATGTATGTATGCATGCATGCATGTATGTATGTATGTATGCATGTATGTAGTGTATGTAATGTATGTAATGTATGTAAAGTATGTACCGTATGTACTGTATGTAATGTATGTGATATATGTAATGTACGTAATGTATGTAAGGCATGTAATGTAATGTAATGTAAAGTCATGTCATGTCATGTAACGTTATGTCATGTTATGTTTTGTATGTATGTATATGTATGAATGTCATGTATGTATGTCTGTATGTATGTATGTAATGTGATGTGATGTGATGTTCTGTGATGTGATGTGATTTGATGTGATGTATGTATGTAGGTATGTATGTAATGAAATGTAACGTAATGTAATGTAATGTAATGTAATGCAATGTAATGTAATGTAATGTAATGTAATGTATGTTATGTACGTAATGTAATGTAATGCAATGCAATGCAATGTAATGTAATGCTATGTAAGCATGCATGTATGTATGTATGTAATGTATGTAATGTATGTAATGTATGTAATGTTTTCAATGTATGTAATGTATGTAATGTATGTAATGTATGTAATGTATGTAATGTATGTAATGTATGTAATGTATGTAATGTATATATATATGTATGTATGTCTGTCTGTATGTATGTATGTATGTATGTATGTTATGTATGTTATGTATGTCTGTATGTATGTATGTATGTATGTACGTATGTATGTCATGTATGTATGTATGTATGTATGTGTGTGTGTATGCATGCATGCATGCATGCATGTTTGTATGTCTGTATGTGTTTATGTATGTATGTATGTATGTATGTATGTATGTATGTAACGTATGTGATGTATGTAATGTACGTAATGTATGTAATGCCTGTAAGGTAATGTAATGTAATGCAATGTAATGTGATGTATTGTGTTGTTATGTTTCGGTTTTGTTTTGTATGTATGTATGTATGCATGCATGTATGTATGTATGTATGCATGCATGTATGTATGTATGTATGTAATGTATGTGATGTATGTAATGTAATGTAATGTTATGTTATGGTTATGTTTTGTATACATGTATGTATGTATGTATGTATGTATCTATGGATGGATGGATGGATGGATGGATGTAATGTATGTAGTGTATGTAGTGTATGTAATGTATGTTATGTATGAACATATTATAGAGATCGTGGATAGTGATTGTATATGTGCATATATTGTTCTTATAGTTTACGCAAACCGATTTTGAAATTCAGCCATAAGTGTGGCGTGTATAGTATGGTTTCGGTTTAAACACATACATATAATATATCATAAAATGTATTTATTTATATATATATATAGATTGCATACATATATATATAATATATATATATTACAACCTAATTGAGGTTCCATCTATTGGAGATTTCAAGGTCTATTGGCAGGTGGTTTGAAATATCGCTGGGGTCATGCAACCAGGGGCCGGGGTGCTGGTGTAGTGATTTTAAGTGTTTTTCATGGTGACTAGATTGGTTAAAGGGAAAGTCCTAACTGGTTTCCACTGTTTCTTTCGAGATCTTTTTACCACCAATTTTATACGGGTCAAATCTGCGGTTCACGTCGTCGATTTTTGTTCCCTTTTTCACCAATCCAGCGGAGACTCTCATGAGCGACACCTTTCTTTGACAGGGCAAAGAAGGCATTGGTGTTGGACCAAAATCTGGCGAAACTTTGCATAGCAAAAACCTGAAGGCGACTCTTTTCACAGCCCCCTTGGGGTGACTGATCAACCAGCCATTGACTTGCCATACGCAGAATGCCTCCTCCGTGCTAGCTATCTATCCATCATCTTCTACTTACAGTAGATTACCTGATGGAAATGGGTCAGAACAGGGCGCCCAATAATTCCCAAAATCGTGGATGGTACCAATATACCTGGTCAATTTGTTTCTCAGTGGGTAACCCATCTCATCAACATCATGTCCATCATTTTTTTGGTGAAATCTACCAGAACCATGGCTCGTAGTTGGAGAATTCATACGAGGCCGCCTGCCCCAGCTGCCTGAACTCTGGGGCGACCAATTCCCCAGATGGAAAGCACGACACCCGTCCAGTGGTTTAGAGTAGACACCAGTCCAATCCCTACGAAATCCCCATGGTTGGATGGTTATCAAGTTATGTTCCACTGATACGTGCATAATATGATACATATATGTACATATATGTCCATATTCAATGGTAAACGTCATTATCATCAACCATGTAAGATGAACAATATGGAGTTGTCTCAAACTTGGGAACACCCAAAAAAATCAGAAATGAACACCTCAATCTCCCCACACAACGTTCAAGTGTGAATAATTTGCTGGTACACCTTTTGGCCCCTAGGAAGCCATGGTCGACGGCTTCCATGACTACCTTGCTGAATGTCTTCAACAGCATGATGGACGCAGCATTGAGCTGCCATCGTCCTCAATCCTTGACTGTCACGCCCGCGCGAAGGTCCGGGCCTGTGGGGAAGCCCAGGACAGGATGGAGATTGAGGTTTCCGATATTTACAAATTTGAGATCTATGGAAATCCTTGATACGGATGTGATCACACTGAATGTGTTGTAGTTGTAAATTGTGTTATCTACTTAAGTTGAAAAAGTGATGCTGGCGATGTTTTTTGGATGTGGGAAAGAAGCATGAGAATATATGGGAACCATGATTGCTTGTAGTCATAGTGAATTGGTTTGTGTACAATGTTTAGTTTGTTAGTCGTCATGTTTATGATCCAATATTACTGAGAAAAAAGCAATCATCGGACTTGCCAGCGCTTGCCAAGTGTTGTAAGACCCCCAAGTGGATGTATGGGGCTCTGGCTGGAAGGCGCAGATTGGTGGATTTATATACTAATTACAAATATTTGTGTGTCTGTGTATGTATATATAATAATATACTGTATATACATGGCTTGAAAGCAGCACCCATCCAACTGTCCGATCTCAGGCATCTTCGACCGTCCAATAGACACTTATGGCTCAGGTGGAACCAAAGAAGTCTTGGCGTGTTGGGTCTAGGAAGACCCCAGGGCTTGGTGGATTCTAACTGGTATCGCGGAGCCGGTTAGTATCTATCCTAAAGATCCCAGGGAGGGTCTGGCTGAAAGCAGCACCTGACCTGTAGTGCCATGGAAGAGGTTCAATGGAGAGAACTTAGATGGTACACCGAAAAGTCCAATGAGTGTGCAGGGTCTCCGCAAGAACGCAGTCAGGGACTCACCCGTCGAGAATGTAGTGTTTTGCTGGCTCAAAGTGAGGCCTGGGACAAGTCATCAGGCAATGGTCTCGTGGCAGAAATTTTCTCACCACCCAGGTTTTCTGAGGTGGCATCCGAGCTGGGAGAAAGAGGTCTTTCATACGACATCCAACAGGGTTGGGATTTGACTGCACCTGCTGTTCAGAAGAAGGTGAGCCAGGAGCTGAGTGAAGGCAAACCAAAATTGTTGGTAGTATGCCCTGAGTGTAAACATTGGGGTGGTTGGTATCGTCTCAATCAAAAACACCTATCCATGGAACAGCAATTGATCAATCGGCGCTTTGCCAAGAAGCAGGTGGATTTCTGTGTGCAGGAGATCAAGAAGCAGCTGAAGCGTGGAGGTCGTGTGCTCATCGAGCACCCTTGGAGCTCGGATATGTGGAAGTACGAGCCCATGGCAAAGGTGACACGTTCCATGTTCAAATGCCGTGCCGACATGCGCGTGTATGGTCTGGTAAATCCCGACGGTACTCCAATTCTCAAGCCTACGCCCCTGATGGTATCTCATGATGACATGCAGTCCTTGGCCATGACTTGCCCAGGACACCACAAGCACACGGTAGTAGCCGGGAAGGCTTCTGATGGTGAGAACATCAGTAGCAGGTCTGCCAGGTACACACCACAGTTCTGTAGGACATGGCTCAGTAGTGTTCATGCACCATGCAATGTTGGAAGCCACTGAAGATTCCTCTCAGTCCATAGGTGCGTGTGCAGAAGTAGCCGAAGTGCTGGCCGCGTCCAAGAGCACTGAGCATTCCGACTCAGCAGTCCTCCAATCCCTCACCAAGTTGCACAATAACCTGGGACATCCCTCAGATAGAGATTTAACTAATATCCTGAAGAATGCAGGAGCCACGGAACAAGCAATTTCCCTGGCAAAGGATTTCGAGAAGCGATGCTCTTTGTGTGCAGCGGCAACGTCCAACACCATGCCTGCCAGCATCTCCAAGTGTCTGCCTGGATTTTAATCATAGGATAGGCATAGATGTTAAGGTAGTGCCAGGTTGGAAGGCAAACCAACGAATCAAATGTCTGAATATAGTTGACTATGCATCAAGCTAACAGGTCATGATTCCGTTTTATGAGGTGGAGACGTCAGAAGTGCTCCGTCAGGCATACATGAATGGCTGGCTGCTTTGTGCAGGGCCACCAGTGGAAGTGTTGATGGATCCTGGTCGTACCAATACGGCTGACTCTTTCGTGGCAATGTTAGAGCAAGCGGGAACGAGAATTCTTACCATAGCTGCTGAAGCTCACAATCAACTGGGAAAGGTCGAGAAACATGGTCACCTGTTTGAACTGATTCTGCAAAAGGTTTTGGATCAGATGCAGCCTAAGTCCCAGTCTGAGTTTGAAGCGTGTGTAATGCAAACAGCCAACAGTAAGAATGAACTGATTATTAATAAGGGGCTTAGTCTGTGTCAGCTGGTGTTTGGCCGAAACCCCAGAGTCCCAGAGGACTTGCTCCAGGATTGGCCGTGTCCAGTGTCGTCCACGACACGCCTGAATGATGAGCCGCTCGCTCGAGCTCGAGCAATCCGAGCGTCTGCAAGGCTGGCTGTAGTAATGTCACAGGATGACAAGACCTTAGACCTTGAGAGTGGCAATGAATGCACGCTCAAGAGTGGAGAGAGAGTTCTTAGCAGGTGACTTGGTTTGCTACTGGCGGTCCCAAAAATATCAAAGGGGTGTGAGGCTGGTAGGAGGTCGTTGGTGGGGCACTGCCATTGTCTTGGGGAAAGTAGGTCGCAATTTTCTGGTTTTTCACCAAAAGAACATGTTCAAGGTAGCTCCGGAACACTTGCGACTTGCCTCTCAAGAAGAACGTTTTGCCGCCCAAACCCACGGCAAAGAACGGCTGGGTCTCACAGATCTGATTGAAAAGGGTCAGAACTTGTTAGGTCATCAGTTTGTTGATCTCACGAATCAAAGTGCTCCTCCGAAGATTGCCGACCGTGTGGCACCAACTGATCAAGATCACTGGATTCAGCGGGGAAATGTCCTGTGTAGAGTGCATGTAGAACCTAGGACTCACACGTTCATGCCTGAACCAAATGATCCCGTGGTTCGGAACTTTACTTGATGATTGGAGATTGACTTGTGTGGTAGGCAATTGTCAAGTAGATCAAGATGAACGGCTTGATTGTCCATGGTCCTCACCAGAGCAGCGTCACAAGAAGGTTCAAGACGAACCTTGGACTGGTGAGTCACGCTTCTGGATTTTGTCTCCAGAGCCTGCTTCAAGTGTCAGTTCAACAGCCAACATGCCATTGGCACCTATCCCGGAGACAGTTCCCGAGACTCCGGATGCACGTGCAAGTTGTTCCGACAGTCCACAAGTCTTGAGTCAGGCAGGGGCAGAACCATATCCCACAGAGAACTCTAATCTGCAAAGTCTTGGTCCCAGCACTTACGCTCCAATAAGGGTTAGGCAATCCAAGGGTAGTGACACGTTTGTGTTTAGGCCAGTCCAGACTCAAGCTGAAGATCTGCGGGATGTCATGGTAGAGATTAGTGAGGAACGCAATCAGGCCCAAAAGCGGTCTCGTCCCCCGAGGACCCAGCGTCAGCCCGCCGGAGACTCTCCAGATGATTTGCCTCCTTGTGGAATGCATGTCCAACACACCAGATGCAGGCGTAGAGGTTCTAGTATCCACGTTCATGAAAAAGAAGATGCAGAAGGAATTGCATCATTCAAATAACCCACCGGAACTTCAAGATAAGATTAGTGAATCTAAAATAGTAGAGTGGAACACCCTGCAAGATGAGAAACAAGCAATCCGTGTCATTCCTCCCCATGAAGCCGAAAGCATCCGAAAAGAAAAGCCAGACAGGATAATGTCCAGCCGTTTTGTCATCACCGAAAAGCAGGAGGACAATCACACGAGAGTGACGTCGCGTTGGTGTTTGCGATGTCATCACGACCCCGATCTGATGCAGAAAGTTCTTGCCGGGAAATGCAATTCGTCGACATTGTCACAACTCAGTAGGAACATCATCCTTCAATTAATTGTAAGCCATCAATGGACTTTGAACCTAGGGGATATCAAAGGCGCCTTTTTAGAGGCCAATGTCTTGAAGAGGCACTTGAGAATCCAGTTTTTGCCGAGCTTCCCCCAGGAGGTGTGCCAGGCATCAAGCCCGGCAGTTTAGTTCAAGTTCTTGGCAACATTTATGGTGCAAATGATGCACCTGCCAATTGGTACAAAGAGTTTGACGATGTCACCCTTCAGTCAGGTTTTTCCCGTTCCAAGTTCGACAGTTGCCTTTACTTTTGTCGTGGACCCAATGGTGAACTTCAAGGAGTCCTAGGAGCCCATGTGGATGACACCATCACGGGAGGCTCAGGTGAGGTATATAAACAGGCAATTAGCACGTTGAAAAAGAGATTCCCTTTTCGAAAGTGGCGGACTTTGCCAGGTGAATTTCTAGGAACTTGGTATGAACAGGACCCCATCACCAAAGAAATCAGCTATCACCAACAGGATTATGCAAATAGCATCAACCCCATTCATGTGTCCCGAGAACGAGCAAAGAAGCATTGGTTGCACGCGACAGAGCGAGAGGTGGCAGCTCTTAGAGCTGTGAATGGGGGCCCTGGGATGGTTGAGTTCACAATCCAGGCCAGATCTTGCTGTTCAGACATCAATGTCTCAACAAGCATTTCCATTGCCCACCGGTCAAGACTTGCTACAAGTGAATCAAGCTGAGTGAATCAAGCTGTGCGTCGCGCGAGACAACAATCTGACCTGAGAATCACAGTGCCTTATATTTCCCCCAAAGAAATCACTACAGTGCTTTGGTCCGATGCAGCGCTTGCCAATGCTCAAACTTTGCATACTCAGGGTGGATGGTTGTTGGCTCTGGCCCCAAAGAGTTTCTCTGCTGGAAAAGATGTTCCCATCAACTGCATTGGTTGGCGGCCGTATCGCCTGCGTATCGCCTTCAGAGAGTTGTGTCTTCCACTCCCAGCGGAGAGGCTCAGAGTTTTGCTGTAGCCTCCAGCATTGCAAAATGGACCTTGCTGGTTTTGGCTGAAGCCTTAGATGGCCCCTTTTCACTCTCTGAAGTCGACTTGGTGTTGCAGCGACGTGAGCCGGTAGGAGTCAGCGATTGTAGATCACTATATATGACCACTTCAATACCATAGGCAATGGAGGAACCCTTGATGATAAACGCACTGCAAGTGACATTGCAATCATCCGTCAATCCATCAAGCGTTGTGGTCTGGAACCTAGATGGTGCCCAACCGGACAGATGGTCGCAGATGCTTTCACCAAAGACAAGGGAGAACCCTTGGATCTGCCACGCTCAGTCCTCCGTCAAAGTCGGTATCAACTGGCCGATGAGCAGACAGTTCTGGAGCGGAAAAAGGAAGAGAAGTTGCTGCCTCAAAGGCGAGCACAAGAAAGAGCTCAGAACAATAAGTTGAAGTCAAACGCCAAAGATACAGTTTCAGAGCCACCAGAGGATGTCTAGGATGAGGACATGCCTAGAAAATCCTCCCAACCTTTTTGTGCAGAGTATCACGTTTTTCTGGAACATGGCAGATCAACAGTTTGAGTTATGGGTCGCAAACTCTTGATGTCCACTTGGGACGAATCAGCCGTGCCTTTTTCTCAATTGACCGTTTGCAAGGGCATTGAACAATTTTGTTTGTCCAAGTTTTGTCACAGCAATCATAGTTTTTCCAATCTTCTGTGTACAGCATGCATGCATCCAAGCGTAACCAGCACAGCGAGTCCACCTTCTCTAGGGCTCAAAGTAGGTGCCAAGTTTTGGTGCGCTGACGTGTCTTGTGTGTCAGGCCATAGAGATTAGATACTGTCCTTCCAGTGACGCGTAGGTGCCACCATGTCCAATTTGGAGTTCAGAATGCAGATGCAGCTGGATCTGGGAATGGTCTTGGCCTCGGTTCGATGACCGACGCCTCCAAACGCTTGCATGAGACCGAGGATGAGGCCTGGACAGATTCGGAGTATGACGGCAGCTCATGGGCTTTGCCGACCAGCATGACTCCGATGGCGCAGCAACCACCGTCCGACCAGATGCCGGTGATGAATCATCCAGGTGAGACCAAGGTGGTTCTCCCTCCAGGTGTCTCCAGCATCGATGAGTGGGGGCGCACGATGTGTGAATTCCCGGCAGTGGCCGCCCTGAAAAAGAGCTACTTGGAGTTGGCCGAAGATCCAACCCACCATGACTATCTGATGTGGGTGATCAGTCATGAAAGCAAGAAGGGCGCTCGTGTGGAGGATCTGGCAAAGTATCTGAAGAGCATCAAGTATGTGGAGAAGCATGGCATGACCAAGGTTTCCGGCGCCACCTTTCCAGGCACCAACCTTGTGCGCAATTTCAAGTGATTTACAGGACAGTTTTCACATGAGATGGCAAGTGCTCCGCTACCATTGCTCCAGAGGGGCGTCTCTAGGAGCTTTCTAAAACAATGGGAGTTTGAAAGCAGCACCCATCCAACTGTCCAATCTCAGGCACCTTCGACCGTCCAATAGACACTTATGGCTCAGGTGGAACCAAAAGAAGTCTTGGCGTGTCGGGTCTAGGAAGACCCCAGGGCTTGGTGGATTCTAACATGGTATACAGTATATATATATATATACATACATACATCGTTTGTATATGCAGTATATTAAATCTGTGTGATATGTATATATATATGTATTTATATATATATATTCATAATTATAGATAGATTACACCGTACATATATATATATATTACTGTATATCTTGGCATGATCCTCAGGCGTCAGGAGCATCGGGACTCCATTCAGTGAGTGTGGTTCGAGCCAATTAGGGACCGCCCGAGCTATCCGGAAATAGTTTGGGAAATGTGGGGTGATGCTAGATTATCCAGTGATGGTTTGGGGAAATTGTGAACCAAGAATGACAATGGAAGTTGTATTTAGCTGCTTTCCGAATGACGTTTGGATTGACATGGGGTCAAGAAAATGGATGAGTTGCTCCCCAATTGGCCACGAAAGCAGAATTTGGTGTCACTCATTTTTATTGACACATCGAGACGGAAGTTCCAACTTGTGTTTTCATTTCCTTTGTTCACCCCTTTCTTGAAAAGGACAATATAATTCCACTTGATTAAGGACATGAGTAGACTTTTGTGGACTTTAGTGTACCAGTGTGAAATCAACTGAAACTGTTCAAGTGGAGCATGGCTCTTGGCGGCCCCAGTAAAAGACACAGTAGAACGCGGACGAAGAAAACGCGCAGAAAGACTGGAACCAATTGCAACATGGTACTTAGGTCTGCATTTTTGATGAAACTCTGAAAAAGGTTTCTAATTCAAAGCTCTGATTCGTGTGAACTTGGGCTTGGGACCTGTTTTTTGTAGGCATTGCCAATCATTGGCACCGAATCTGCCTTTTCAAGCCCGAGGGCACCTAAGGATTGGAGCGAGGGGCAATTGACCCCGCCAATTCGGTGAACCTACTGCTCAATGGGGCAGTGGTTCCGATTGCAAGAAAGTAAGCGCCCTGGAGCGGCGCTTGCGCGCCACGCAGGGAGATGGATTGGATATGATTGAATGATATAGCACGCAATGTTGGACCAAAACATGACACACAAAAACTATCAACAACTCGTCGCTGACAGTTTTGGACCCTCAAAATCGAGAGACGAAACCTGCAAAGGAAATTTGGTCATGGGTCAAAATTTGGATGAATGCCTCTGGATATTTCCTTCAAATTGCCTGAAAGGCTGGGTTCATGCCACTGTAGTTAGTGTTATATACGTGTTTTGGACATGTCGTATCTTGTGTGACCACAATTCAAGTCTGAAACCGTGGATGGGTAGTTTCATACCTTTTGTTTTTCTGCCACAAATGGATACAAAAATCTCGTGTGTATATGTACATATAGACATATCATTATGTATCCATGTGGATAAATTACAACGACCTCACTGCAACATTCCTGGAAGTGATGGTTAGCAGGGGCAACTATCCTAAAATGGCCTTAGTTCCATTAGCTTAGTGTTATGAAGAACCGAGCCAGCTACACATTGGAAATCTTTAAAATATTTATTTTTTCATTTTTTTATCATTTTGGTTATCATTGCATTCATCATTTTGTTTATCATTTATTTTATCATCTTCATTTTTTTATCATTTTTTTATGATTTTTTATCATTTTTTTATCATTTTTTTCATTTTTTAGCATTTTGTTTATCATTTTTTCTTCCAGTGGTGCAAAAATTTTCCAAGAAATGGAAAATTACAATTTTCCTCGAGTGTTTTTCATTTTTTAATCATTTTTTAATCATTTTTTATCATTTTTGCTTCCAGTGGTGGAATTGATGAAAAATGATAAAAAATGATGAAAAATGATTTAAAAAAATGATAAAAAAGAAAAAAAAATGATAAAAAAATGAAAAAAAAACTCGAGGAAAATTGCAATTTTCCAAAAAATGAAAAATTGCAATTTTCCTCGAGTTTTTTTCATTTTTTTTTCATTTTGTTTTCATTTGTTTTCATTTTTTTATCATTTTTTTATCATTCTTCATCATGTTTGCTTCCAGTGGTGCAAAAATTTTCCAAGAAATGGAAAATTACAATTTTCCTCGAGTTTTTTCATTTTTTTTATCATTTTTTTATCATTTTTGCTTCCAGTGGTGGAATTGATGAAAAATGATGAAAAATGATAAAAAAAATGAAAAAAAAATGAAAAAAAAACTCGAGGAAAATTGCAATTTTCCAAAAAATGAAAAATTGCAATTTTCCTCGAGTTTTTTTCATTTTTTTTCATTTTTTT
>Ga0126342_10005960_pt1 | contig 21460 bp, 23 predicted proteins | sample Cyp1metagenome_FD_92528 | JGI IMG/M metagenome (GOLD analysis project Ga0126342, IMG submission 92528) | Coral microbial communities from Lord Howe Island, Old Settlement Bay, Australia - Cyphastrea 1 metagenome | ecosystem: Host-associated > Invertebrates > Cnidaria > Coral ... | reverse complement strand
GTGGATAGCACCCTGCACAGCACCCTGCACAGCACCTTTGCCAGACTTCGCCACCGCAGTCTGGACAGCACCTTTGCCAGACTTCGCCACCGCAGTCTGGACAGCACCCTGCACAGCACCCTGGGTCTTGGGAGCTTGGGTGATTCCAACTGGTGTATTTGCCGTTTTCCTTTGTACTCGTAGTGATTTCCCGCTGGCAGAGAACTTGATGACTGGCTCGGCTACCGGTTTTTTGAGGTAGTTCGTTCACTACCCCGTTCAATACCCGTTCAATACCCGTTCAATACCTCACTATGGGCTTTCCAGCTCCGTTGCCCAGCTATGCCTCCAAAGTCGGTGTGATGTTTGTTTAGGAAATGCCCTCCGTTCAATACCCCCCGTTATCCCCCCGTTCAATACCTCCCGTTCAATACCACCGTTCAATACCCTATTGAACAGAAGGCTGCCGCATATCCACCGGGGACCGGGGGTTTTGACTCACAGCCATATATATATATGTTTATACATATATATATATATATTTACTATTATTTACTTATATATCGTAAAGAATATATCACAATATCAAAATATCAAGCATGTTGATGTGCATTTGATGTTGGAAATTTCAACCATATCGAATCCAACATGCAATATGTGCTGCTTTGTGCTGCTTTGTGCTCTTCCATCCTGCCAATAATCTTGCGACTCGACCAGGGGCATGTCACCGTAGCTCCTGGTGTGGAGATTTCTCCCACTGGCCCAAGCAACTCAGATTCAGAAGGATGTGGAATTCATTTTCTCGCAGCGCACAGAATCGTACAGATGCAATAAGCAGAAGAATTCATCTTATGTTATATTTGTATATATTTGTTATTATGTGTTTATGTTTAGTTTTGAAAGACTATGTTCCGAAGATGTGAAAGTTGAAAGGCGGTCGTTCCAACATGCAGAGCGAAACAAAGCACTCTGAGCAAAGGACCTGTCCCTGTCTTGGGTTCCAGCATGACCTTCCTAAACATCTCCAATGAGACTGGTGGTTGGGAAGTGCCATACACTGGGAGCCTTGGAGTGAAAGACTTCAACGTGCAGCAAACATGCTAAATCGTACCATATCCGCGGCGCATCAGAGAATTGGAGAACAAATGTTACAAGCGACGTTCATGTCAAGCGGTAGTGCGTAAACTCTCTTCGATTCTCACCGTCTTTGTATAGGTATTAAGATGTATTGAGATTTTGTTCGTTACTCTAGCGCCTCTTGGTCTCTTCTTCCCTTGTGAAATCCTGAAAGTCTCGAGACTCAAAGGAGGGATTTGGATGGAATTCAAAGTGGAATCATGTGGAGTCTGTTTCTTTACTTTTTCTATCAGAAGTTTTCTACGCCTTCGAAGCGTGTGTGTTTTCCACACTGAACTCCCAGGGTGAAAGTGCCTGCGACCATACTGGGCTTGCATTGGTCCTGGTGGTGTTTGATTGTAGCAAGCGCTTGTCTCCTATGTTTCTTGCCAGCACGTGCAGCAATGCGATTGACCGTCAAAGAGCATTTGCATTTGGGAAGAAATTTGACTCCACCGTTGATTTTCAGACCGATTTCGCAAGCGGATTCAGCTCTAAAAATCTCTAGTTGGGGTTGGTCAATGACTGGTCCTAAACATTGCTAAACTGTGCTTGTGCTACGTCCCAGGGTCAGTCAAGTTTCAGTAATTTATAGAATAATTTAGACATACGATCTTTAGGGAAGTTTGACAGTGGCTGATGGTGGCCGTGGTGGCCGTCATTTTGAGGTTGTGGCTTTGTATACTGCTGCTGTTGTTCCTCCAGCCCGCGAAGAAAAAAACGCGCGATCGAGGCGGATCACTGACAGCAAAAGTGAAGTGGACGGACAATAATTAGGTGCAGAAAATAGGTGCAGACAATATATTACAATACATACAGATCTATATATTATATATGTATACATTAAATGCTGCAAAGAATAGGGATTCGAGCATGAAATTGAATTCAGAGCCTCAACGGGTGCTGCAGCTCAGTGTGGAAAGTCCGTTGATTTCTTAACACACAGGAATGGGAGAGGTGGCAATGGTCAGATTGCATTGCCTATGAAGATCGACAGACCATTGCTGCTGCATCACAGGGATCCTATTCGGGTAGCAAGTCCCTCTTGTTTCAGAGTTTGCTTTTTGCAAAAACATGCACAAACGGCCAGTGTACAAAGGTGTCGCTGTATTCGGTATTCTTATCCGAGGACCTTAGATCCCACGAGTTTGCGTTCTGGTGCAATGCTTCTGTAGTTCCATGATGTTCCATGTAGTTCCTGTACTTCGAATTGGTCATGCTGAGTCATGCTGAACAGGCTGAAGTCCTGAAGCAAACAGAGCAAGAGCCACTTGTGCCAGCTCGACCGCTGAAGGCCAGCACTAGCAAGAGCAGTAGACGACCGTAGATGAAAGACATTGAAAGAACATAGGACATCATAGGAACATGGGACCATATCAGGTCCGTACTGCCAAAAGACTGTGCAACTTGTACAATGTTTCCATATGTTTCAAGTTTTTTTGTGCAAGGATGCTGGACTTTTCCGGCCACAGCACGAGCCCCAAAGGGCACAGCCGTTTGCGTCAGTTGCATTCCGCATTGCTACATATGATTATATAATTATATATATAGTATATTTGCATATATATATATACACATATATAATTATATATATATCATAATATGTAATATAAAGATGTAAGGTGACATTGCTTATTTAGTTTTAAAAAATGAGTTCCGTGGTCCTACAGCTTCTATACAAGGTTTATATCATTTTCTGATCACTCTTGGACCTGTGTGCATTCTGTGTGAATTCTGCGTTCACTTAGTGTGCATGTTGAGGTTGCATATTCCTCAGTTGCCAATGCCGCAGCTGGTCAAATTCTCAGCTCTGTGACCTGAAAGAGGTTCAGCTACCCGTATCTCTCCATGAGTGAGGTGACTCCCCAGCTGGTTTCATTGCCTGCTTCACAGGCACAGGCAGGAATAAACTGAAAAATATGTGACAGGAAGCCACATTCGAAACCTGTACTGTATGGTTTTGGCAGAAATGTCAAGACATATTCTTTGTTCTTGTTGGGGAGGCTTTTGTTTTGAGTGATTTGGCAAGCACTGGTGTTGTTCAACCAGGGTTAGAATGAGACCCAACACCGTGACAAAAGACCAGAGCATGCGACAGTGTCACTATGACCACTATGACATCCAGGTTATGGTAGTGAATAGTGAATCTGACTTTGGGCATAGGATCGAAATGATCGAACCTACGATCATATCAGATCATGAGATCACATCGGATTGCATGATTTGTTTGTTTGATTTTATTATATTTTATTTGATTTTGACAGATACGATCGACAGGCGAATGCCAGAGCCATGGAGCTGCACATCTCGCCGATCATTTCTCCTCGATCCTCAGCAGGTGGGTTCTCCAGGGCTTGAGGAAAGAGCAAGGCTCGAGTTGAACAAAAGAATTCTGGATGCAACGGACAACAGATGCAACACAACTGGCATGGCAGGAGATGGCAAGACCCTTCATATTTTGGAGCGGTCACAGAGAGATCTAAATCTACACAGACATACATAGACCATATTAGACCATCTCAGGTCATCTCAGATCTCAGAATGTTCGATGTCCTGGCCATAGCTGCCTCAGGTTCTCCGACCCACTTTGTGAGGCAGATGGTATGAGTCAGTATGAGGTGGGAGATTGGAACTGCGTTGAATCATTTGCTAGGAGATCTGAAACAACTAGGGAACTCCTTTCATGTCCTTTTTCTGGAGTGTAAGCGGACCATTGCCTTGTTGTCGATCTTAAGAGTGACAACATGATGCGGAATGCATTGGAATCCCACAGGGCTGGAAAGGACACAGCATTCGGCCTGTTGCTTATCTTTGCTTCACTTGACCAAGGTGGGTATAAAGCGCCGAAGATCGCAGACTCCTTGCCCAGCAGAAAAATTAAAAAGCTTCGTGAGAAGTGTTTGCAAAAGACATGGACGTTGCTGGCTCGAAAACCGGTGATGACCATTGACAAAGGGGAGGAATCTGCCAGATGTTAAAGAGAAGCGGTTCAGATGTCTCACAAACCAAACTGAGCTAGGTGACAAGGTTCTCATAGGTTCTCTCGACTTTTGTGTCCTTGGTGCAGGGGCGGGAGGTTTCATTTTTCAAGAGCTCAATAACTATAAGATCTATAAGAACGACTGACTTTGAAATCTTCCACCTTCCATCGCAAATCGATGCTTAAATCGTTCGAATCGAAAGGTCTAAATTTTGTCAGAAAACATCGAGGTGTTGTGCAGGACGAAACAGGTCCAGCGCTGACCATCCCGGTGAACTCAAATCCGGCTCTGACGGATGTTATACTGAATTACATATATATATATATAATCATATATATATATATATACATACATTTTATATATATATACAGAATTCTAATGTATTATGTATATATGTATATATAGTTATAAATCACGAAAAGGTATATTATACATCAATGGTTATCAACGTGCATCACTGGTTCTCACACTTGTCAAGGGGCCCTTCAAAAAAGAAGATGAAAGTGCCAAGTGGTATAGAATGATGCCGTCAGATGAGCTGGATTGCAGAGCTGGATTCTGGTGCGCGGTTTGATGCGGCTCTCGGCTTTTTGTGCTCTACACATCTCTACATTTTGTAGTTTTAGTCTCACAATTTATATTGACTCACAATTGTTACAACCGAAACCATCCGAAACCATTGTTTAAATATATTGTTGTAAAACACCGTGATTTCTCTTCAGAAATCTCTCTGTGCCATCAATGCGCTTCCGGTGGGTTTTCAAAGCAAGACCTACGGGGCCAAGAGCTCCTTGCCCGACCCAGAGCCGGCCCTATGCATCACCGCCCCACATCGGACCTTGGCAAGTCTCAAATCTCATCAGATTTCCTCAGATTTCGCCAGATCATGGTTCCATATGGTTCCATATGTTCCATATGGTTCCATATGGTTCCAACATGTCCCAATCTTCGGAGCCTTAGGAGGGTTAGGAGGGTTACGTAGGAGCCTCAGGAGGTGGAGTGAGTTTTGGACCCGACAAGCCGACAACGCTCTTTTTGCAGAGCGATATATGCTAACATTAATGAAATGTATTGAATGCATATGACAGCAAAGGCATAGTTCCGTGATATTCCGTGATTGCAAGCCATGTGTCCGGTCTACGAAGTCTCGGTCAAGAAGAACGAGGCTTTGTGTTTCGTTTCGAATAGTTGGGCTCCGATTCAAAGGAGCATAGATGAGAGCAAAAGGCTTCAAAAAGCAGTGGCACTGAGCGAGGACGTGAAAAAAAGAAACTTCCAAGATTATTGACACTTGCTGTGAGTAGCGCATTTGACCTTTTTGATTAGCTGTGACTAAGTGCAACCTTTGTGAAGGCCCGTTATGGCCGTTGTGCCGTTGCTCTTGTTGCTGTTCAGACAACATGTGCCTGTGGTTATGGTGCGTGTAGGGCAAGGTCAATGCGCGGAGAAAAGTGGAAAAGTTGCAGAGTGGCCAAAGTCGTTGCAGAGGAGAGAAATCTATGGTTCGCACATGTTCGCACGACTTTGTTGATGAGATGGGGTTGTAGTGGTCCATTGTGCTGTGAGATGTGCTCAGGCCGCACAAGCTTTGTTGGGATGAGCACTGTCATACCTATACATTCACAGCTATCCGCACATCATGCAACATTCATGGGCATTGTACTCATGATATCTCATGATTATTTCCAGGTTTTGTACATGTAAAGAATGATAAGAATGGGAACACGCTATCCGTGCACTCGAGACCAGCAACTTCGTGTGAGTCGCTGGTGAGTCGTAGGGTATCACGTTGCTGAGGTCGTTCCTCTCGGACCAGTGAGGCGCTCCTGACAATCTTTTGGGAATGCTGACGAGTCACTGAGTCGTGTTAATTTCTGTTGATTCGTGTTATATGTTTCACATTGTTTCACATTGTTTCACATTGTTTCACATTGTTTCACATTGTTTCACATTTGTTCATGGTTTCCGCATGTTTCCGCCGCTTTTCCAGGTGTGGATTGACCCCACCTTTGATGACGTTCTGAGGAAGGTGAGATACACTCTCCGGTATGTTGCTACAATTTGCCTCTTATGCAAGACTTGCAACCCTACCACTCGTAGACTCTACACTGTAGGCCCTAGATGACTTTTGTTCAGACCTGGATGGCTCTGACAGGTCACTGCTGATGATGAAAGGCCCAACATACCCGTGCAACCGCAATGTATCACACGCATGGCCCACCGCCTTTTTCAAATCCTTTCTTGTTCATTATTGTCAAATGATTGTTCATTCTTTAAATCGTGTTGGATGTGCTTTGCATTTTCGTGCCAAGTGTAGACTGTGCTCAAAGCATGCCTCCAGGCCTGATGAGAGTGTGCCAAGCTGAGAACCTTGAGCAGTTTTGTCACACGATGCTGATGGTATTTGACGATAATATGCGATAATATGCGATATTCAATAATAATCATGTTTTGTGTTTTTTTTGTGTAGACAGTGTAGGCCAATGCTTTCAGGATCACTTTTGAGACTAGAAGCTTGCCATTGTGCGCAGCCATTGACATGGCTCACAACGGCTCACAAGACACAATATCCGGCAGACCCTAGCGGCAGACCCAAATGGGCTTCCAAATGAAATACCAATAATACGTAATAATACCATATATTTATCACTATTTATCCATATTATTGAAAAAGTTGCATAGTCAGCTGCGCAATGTTGCATTTGATTTGCTTTGCCATGGTTCTGAGGTGACAGTGCCTTCTTTGCTCGCAAGGCGGGCAAGATTCTCGTTGACCTCAACTCGGCAGAGCTTTTTCTTTGCACCACAGCAGTCGTGCATCATTTTGGCACCTGAAGCTGATTTTTCAAAGACGCTCGAGCCGATTCCCAGCTTCAGGTTGAAACGATGGTCGAGAAAATGCCTCAGCTGGCTTAGCTATGCTCAGCTGGGTTGTTGGAGAAAGATATCTTTTTCCTGTAGGATGCAAACATAATATGCAAACACTTTGTAACGATAGGGATTGCTTCTCAGTACAGGTTATCAATGTCCCATGCACTGTTTTCGCATGTATCTATATGTATCTGGTGATATCTGGTGTATTTCTATGTTTTTGTGGGTTTGACCCAAACAAGCTTACTGACTCTTGCTGAAGGTCCTGGTCGGGAAGGCTTCACCAAGGAGTTGGAGGATAAGTTTCACCGCTGGTCGCCTGACCGCACCCAAACCCAAGACCGAAATAGACCGAAGACATCCGAAGACTGAATCAAGACCATGACCTTCCATGACATTTCCATGACTCCAAAAAAAATGGAAAAGTCAGATTTGCAAAATCTGTGTTTGTCTATGTTTGTCTCGTGTTTCTTGAAACACCTGGACTCTGAGAGACAACTGAGCAGCAAGTTCCACAGCATTCCTGTCAAGGTTCCACGAGAACACCACCTGCAAGAAGCTGGACACTCGCCTGGACCGCCAGGCATGGCACAATGGGGCAGACGTGTTGAAGGTTGTGCTCAGGTTGTGTTCACAACCTGTTCACACAAAGAAACCTTCGGTGTTCCCGGTCTTCCGGGTGTGGCAGTGTGACACCAAGGCACTGGTAATTTCGGTGCTGACCACCGTCGACATGCTCTACGGTGCCAATGATCTCAGCAGAGCCCAGCCATGCCAGGTTGAGTATAGAACATTTAGAACATGGCGTTGTTCCCATTGCTATGGTTGAGTATAGAACACGAAGCGGAACATGATAGAACATTCACCAAAGGTCTGGTTGCTTCATCCTTTCAGATGCAATACTCTGGCTTTGCATCTGAAATTTGAGGTCTTTGTCTCGCATGTCTTTGAGAATGACAGCTTCGGAAGGCACTGAATGCAGAGAATCCGTTGAATACAGTCATTGAATACAGAGCCCTTGAACGTCAAAAAATGTGCAAGCCAGCTTGTACAAAACATTTGATTTCGAGAACGGCTATGTATGATTTCAAAACCAAAGAATCCACCTTGCAACCTTTGGACCTAGAACTCAGCAGAAATTCAAACGACGAAGTGCCGTGCAACAAGGATGAACGGTCAAGCCGTGGAAACTCTTCACAATCCGCTCAGCGATGCCTCAGGTTTTCAGCGAAGATCCGTTTACCGGCTGCAAACTCAGAGTCGCAGACACGTGACTGATTTGCAGGCTGCTTGCCACGTCACATCACTTCGAAGCGAATTTGCGAAACTGTTTGTAACATTTTGTAACAATGTAAACACATTGTGTGAACAGATTGTAAACACACTGTAAACAATCTGTGCAGTGCCTGATGTGCCTGGCAGGTGTTTCTTTGCAGTCGGCTGGCCATTTTCTTTATCATTTTGGCCTGGCGTAGCTTGGCTTAGTTCATGTTGCAATCCTGGGGTATCCTGCGGTATCCTGCGGTGTACGGCATCCGGGCTTTGATGGGCTTTGGGGTGTTGCTTGAGGTGTTGCATATGCCTCCAAGCATGCCAGAACCTTAGGACCTTGCCGATCTTGCCGCGTTTTTGAGCACCTTGAGGTTTGTGCCACAGGGATCCACAGGGATCCACAGGGAACATGAACCTTTGGTTTATTGAGGCAATGCTCAGCTACCAGAAGGTTCAAGTGCTTGTTATTGCTTTCTACTGCTTTCTTGCGTGTGTGTGTGTGTGTGCGAATTTGTGACTGGATATGTTTTTTGTATTGCTTGTCAGGGCCAAAGGGCCTGAAAACACTGCTACAGATGCAAATCATGTTATCTTTTGAATACTCTTGATGTTCATGGCAGGCTTACTACGGACTGCTGGTGTCATACTGTGTGTGGGCACTTGGCATCCTGCAATGACGTTTCTCCAGGGTTGTTCCTCACAACATCTCACAATGTTCTCACGGGGTTATACGATGTTATACGGTTATACGGGGCTCATCGTCGCACTGAGGCAATTGCGACGCTGATGTCTAAAACTCAGAGATCAGAAGCGTGTGAGATCGTGTGAGTTTGTGATGACACTTGCATTTTTCTTTCCAAAATCATGGATCAAGTGGGGTCAACCATTGTTTGCCTTGGCTGAAGGGTTTTCTCCTACGACGCTCTCACAAAGTCGCCGGAATTTGACAGCAATGGTGACATCAAGGAGCTTCGGGCTTTGAAGGAAGAAGCAAGACCTTTCTCTTTCTCGGGAAGCCACATGCTTCAATTTAAAATAATTTAAACTTGTTGAACATGACTCAGACACTGGCAGGACCAGGAGACAAGTATCCACAGCGTGCTCATTATGCACCACTGGCATGGTTAACAGCACCTTGCCAGCCGTGCATCAAATGCTGGTACAGCAGGACTCGGCAAGTTCAGTTAAGCAGCCGGGAAAGTGTCAGAATGCATTGAAGTACCATGAAGTACCTTTAAAAAACCATGAAGTGTCAGCGGTACCGGTCCCAAAATGTCCCTGTCAGGCCGATGTTCCAGCTGATCATCACTCAGAATCCTTCGAACCCCCAGAATCCCCAGAAAGGCTGAGGCGGCTGAGCAATGCTAAGCATGGGTGACGTAGACGGACAGTAAATTCTAGTCGAGTCCTGGCCAATGCACTTGTGACACAGTGAATCTTACCAGTGATGATATAGATATATATAGATAATAGGACGTCAGTTCACGTCAGAAGATGTCCCAAGTTATCACGGCTTTTTCAAGATCTCTCTGAACATTTTGATCCGTTTTTTGGGGCAAGGTTTCTCTTTCGGTCTTCTTTGGTCTTCGTTGCTCTTGCTTTCGCAGGGAAGCACAGCTGCTGGTGTCATAGCCCAGTCGATCATGAAACCATGAACGATGTTCGGTTGGAGTATTTCATTTCTTCGCTTTCAGTCGATGACCTAGAGGTCATTTCACTGGATGCCATCTACAAACCTTTCTTGCATTAATTGTATAGGTGATCATGTGACCCCTTAAGTCATTAAGGGAGGAACATGGAAAGCCTATGAATGCTCTCAACTCATAAAACTGTTTTGTTTCACTCCACCAAGCCTGTTGAATATGTTTGGCGGGACCCAGAATGGGCATGAGCAGTAGACGACGATATTAAAACAACGACGATGTATGCACACTTTAGAAACAAGACATGTCAAGGAACAAGTAGATCAAGCTATTCGTGCTGATATACGATGGTCGATAGGAAAATAAGGCTTTAGATATTATCCTGTTTTTGAACGGGCTTGACTACAGTCCTGATGTATACAGGCTTCATCAACAAATTTGCATGTTTAGTCCCGCCTCAGAATCCAGCAATTCATCATTTCAGAAATCTTTCAGAGAGTCTTGGCTTAGCATTCCTGTAATTACAAGGGTTTTCTGGGTACTCTGGGGTAAGACTAGACCAGACCGTTTGCTGTACCAGGTACCACTTATCAGAAACCGGCTGAACATGTCAACATTACATAGGCGGTGGATTTGACCGATTGATTTTACCCTCTGCAGGCTATCATGACGCTGGAGTCTTGTGGCTTGCTATTCTGGCCAGGGTCACAGACATGAAAGTGAAAGAAGTGAAAACTCTCTTCATGTCTCAAAAAATATGCCCGAACATGGGCTGCTGTATGTAGCGTTAACAGTGGTTGCACTTCCAACATCTTCCAACCTTAAACTCCTCTCATCTTGTCTCCCTACGTCTTCACAGGAACCTCTTTATGACCCATCAAAGCAGAGTGGTATTCATCGGCGTGAGCGTGATTCAGGGGTGAGCCAGCTGTGACTTTTGGCACCACACATTGCCAAACTACACTATACTACACTCATCGCAGCGCAGAGAACCTGAACCTGCCGGAAGGTACGTAGCCCACAGTGCAGAGATCAGCTTTCGACAAAGATTCAAGGCCCGAGCCCGAACTGTCAGGAAAAGTTCGCCATGTTCATGCTGCGCATACGGTGCGCATATTGTGCGCCACTGCAGTGATAGTGTTGACAGGCACAAAATGACGTGGCATTCACGCGAGAGCGTACGGAGTCGATCTTGTGACCTTGCAGCACCAGGAGTTGTGATGTGATGCCTTGACGCATTGCAGATTTATTTTGGGGCTCTTCCAAATGAGCCAAGGAACACTCTGATGCCAGTGATGGTAGTCGAGGCCTGCTGTTTTTTGTTGCATCTTTTATATATCATCTTTTATCTTTTGCTTGACTTCTCAAGTCGCTTTGTAAAGTTGTCAGGAATTGAGAGACTTCAGCATTAGCCAGGCTGGCGTGTCAAGTAGTACCAAATTTAAACCAGTTCGTGCAGTTGTCCCAGAGTTGTCGCAATGGTACCAAGGACCATAGCCTTTGACAAGATACTTTTTGAATCTCTTTGATATCTTTAATGCTTTTTGTTGGCTTTTTGTTGGCTTTCTTCCATTTTTAGATGTGTCCTTTTCGCCAACTTGGTTTTCTTGGAGAAGCGTTTCGTTTTGGAACATGAGGAGTTTCCTTCTCACCACTACCGAAATGCCACTATTGCACAGTCTGTCCGGAACTCTGAGTATCTGAAGCCCGAGTGAACATCGCATAACAATATATATCAACGGCATACAAAGACATAAGAATTACGTATATAAATGACAATATGTCACAATATATCGCAATATTGCACAATATTTTACGATACATCATGATACATCATAAATCGTAAAATCACATAATATCGACATAATATCACATTGTCACATGGGGCTAGAACGGGCTAGACATGTTGTCACATGTCACCAGGGGATCACCATCGAGCCGAGGACCTTTGTGGTTTCACCAGATTGGCCAGCACACGGCGCCCTGAAGAAGCTGCTGAGCTGAACACAAAGTGAAAAAAGTGAAAACGAATCAGATCAATTTACAGCAAAAAATGATAGATATGATAGATAGGGATATAGCCTGACAAATCAAGTACATAATATAATATAATATCATATTAATGTATTATAATATATTAAAATATCTAAAACTATTGAAACAATATATTGTATACAGTATACAATTTTACATTAAGTTTGAAGGCGTCTCTTCATATATGTCGACTGCAATTGCTGAGGTGGTCGAATTCATTGGTGAGCTCTTTGGGTCGCTCAGCTGTCTTGTAGAAAGAGCAGTTGTTCAACGTATCACCGTTACAGCATGTTACAGCTCTAGGCTATTTGACGAGCTCACAGACAAGCACGAAGTCTACAAGGCACGACCAGACGAGAGCTTCTTTTGTTACGGTCCTACGGCCAAGTCTATCTCTGAAGGTGGAGACCGTTGGCGATGCTTACATTGCCGGTCAGGTTCGGCCCCATGAGTCATGTGTTCATCATGTCTTCATCTTTCGGTGTTCCGTGTCTTCCTAGTTTGCAAATGTTTGCAAGTTCCGAGGCCGAAGCACCTTTGACCTTCAAAAACTCTCCACTGTGTGTGGTGCGTTTTGGTTTGGAAATGGCCCTTCGAATGCACAAGTAAAGCTGTCTCTGGACAATGTAGCTGTTTCCTGCGCAGTGCTGACCAGAGAAGAGGAACCGTTGCGAAGCATCAGTGTCTTCTGCCCCGAAATGCGAAGTCCAGTTCATAGTTTATGGCCCTGTTTACTACTTTGCCTAGGTGCAAAAGACAAACAAATGGTCTCGGGACCGGAAGGAGCAAGTGAGGCGGCTTTGCTGCTCAAGTTTTCTGTTCATTAAATTTGACATCTCCAAAGACCATGATGGAGCAGTGTGAACAGCATCTTGCCAGTTGTCGCGTGGGCGTGCACAGTGGCGAATGCATTGGTGGGATTGTCGGGACAGAGATGCAAAGGCAGACGGCAGGGGAAGTCAAACGAAACCAAACTAAGTATCATTTTAATAATTTTGCAAAGATGTCCTAGCAAGTCTGGATTTTGAGGATGGCCTCGACAAATTGACAAGACAGCTTCTAATGTTCGGCTTCAAGTGCTCGATGCACAGTTCTGTGTGCCCAGATATCATTTGTTCGGCAAGCTCATGACAGAAGTGGAGGCCAGGGCCGACATGTGCATCATGAACATATACATCAAATATCATCATATTAGAGCATCGTGAGAACTCAGGTCCTGATAATAGGTGATGGTGCAAAAAGATGTAAAAAATAGGAACAGTGACCATCGTTGACCATCGTTGACCATCGCCAAAGCACGCATGCGATGTTTCGGTGCAGGTCCTAGAGTCGACAGCACCAGAAGGCCGAGTCCAAGTTAGCCGAGTCACAAGCCCAGCACCGGTTGTGAAACAAGGTGAAATCTCTTGAAATCTCTTGAAATGTCAATCCGCTCTAGCAGCTAGTAGCAGCAAGAATCCTGAAATGTATCTTGTTTATATCTTGTTTGCTGCTTCCCTCACGCCCATTACCCACCGGTAGCTAAGCGCTGAACGATCCATCTGACTGTTGGAGTTACGCACCGTGAACCCAAGTAAAATATGGTAAAATCTTGAACATGTATCAAAGGTGGGGAAGCCAAGAGAATGTGGGAGGAATTGAGAAAGGAAGACTGTGTGATGATGCGTGATGAGCTTTAGCGATGCAAAGAGAGTAAGAACAAGGATGAACAAGGCTGCAGATTCTGAACGTGTCTGAATGCTTAGAGCCGTAAGGCTTGTAAGGATGCCGTGGACAAGCAGCTGCGACTGGAGGGTATGTCTGAAAGTCTGATGTTCGAGGCAGCAATGACGATTGCAATAAACAATGAGTGACAAAACGAAAGACAACATGTGAAACGTGAAGGTATCACGGTATCACCGTATCACCGTATCACCGTGTCGCCGATCGTTGTATCGGTGTATATCACATGATGTGTAAATGCCGAGTATCATCAGTATCAACGACCGCATGTGAACCGTGGCAGCGCCCTGAGCATGGCTGAAGGAGCGGTTGGAAGAGACTCTACGCACGTCGAAGGGTGAAGAGCATTCCTACGACGAGCACAGCGATTCTTTCAAATTCATTTCAAATCTTGTAGGGCCTCAGAACATTTTTCCAGTATGATCCAGTATGTTAAGAACAATATGGAACAATGTTTCTTGAAACGTCTTCGATGCTGTCCTTCATTCTTTCAATTTTGGGGCGCTCGCTCGTCAGGTTGGTGGAAGAACATTTGTGGTTCGTAGCTATGTCTACTGAATTGCTTGAAAAAGGTGTGCTCGTGGTAAGGTACAGTTCATGGCGTTTCAAATTGCACAGCATGAGGTTGCAGCGAGAACTACACGGAATGAATCTTCTCACCGCCTCAATGCTCTAAAGAATGCATCCTGAAAAACATGAAGAAACAAGACTTCAGATCCAGCTACACACGATGCAAACTTGTGACATCTTGTGACTCTGGTTTGGAATGGAGCCGTCGGCATTTGCAACGCTTGTCCGAAGCGTTTAGGGTTCCATCCCTGCACTGGACCACTGATCGTTTTGAAGCTGGCCCATGAAGGTTCCATATCACCAGTGGCTGCCTCCCAAAGAACCTTTGCATTGAACATACATAGAACATACGTAATTAATTGCTTTAACATGTTTTAACTATGGCATCGCAAAGAAAAATGTGAAAGTTCAGAGAACAGGAGCCTTGCAACGAACAGCCGTAGGGTTGATTTCGCCTCAAGCCAAAACAAACCTCACCGCAAGTGGCTGGCGCTTGATGGTCACATCCAGCGATGGCGGATGGTTCCAATGTCGTCACAAAGGACCAGATGGCTCGCACTTGGTCAAAAATGTTTTTATTTGGAACACATTGGAACACCCAGATTGCCTTCGTAGCGCAGTGGAAAACGAACATAAGAACCACATTCTTTAATGCGCCCCAATTTTGGCCCCGCAACGGACCCTGCACAGTGGCCTGCCGGTCGGTGGTCGCAGCGGATGTCGCAGGATGACTTGGCTGAGGAGTTCATCCAACTGGTTCCAGAAGACGCGGAGTTCGAGGTCCGAGCAAAAGATGTGTTGACTGTGTTGATTGATGTCGAGTTGTCTGAAAATGAGGTATATCCGAAAATAAAAACAAAAAGTCAAAAAATACATGTTAAGAAGGAACACATGATAATCCATTGGGTTGTAGGGGTCCCCTACTTCAGGCAAACCTGAGTGCATTAGGACCGCCTAACTTTAAGAAATCAATGGTAGATGGATGCATGAAAATGATCCCACGTGATGAATGAAACACGCGATGCACTATGAACGTGCACTGTACGCTGGAACCGCCAAATATCCTAATCCAGTGATGCGGTGTAAGTTCCAGCTATTTCAGGACAGTGGGGTTGTAAGTGCACTTAGATGCTTTGTAGGTGCGACTGTTCAGTTGCTTAGAGGCTCGTTCGCAGGACAAAGCGTTTTGACTCAAAGTTGTGACCAAACATGACCAAACCATGTTGGGTCCAGATTGCAACAAACGTTTTGCAAGAATACCCCAAAGAGCAAAATATTTCTTTCAAAATGATTGCCATGTTCACCAAAGTTGTGGGAATTTCACCGGTGTTTCACCAAGTTGTGGAATTGTAGAATTTCATATAATTTCATCAAGTTTTCACCAGGCTGCCAATGTTTTATTGGAGCTGGAACGTGGCAAAGGGGCAGTTGATTTCTAAAGAAACGTTTTTCCCCTTCATGTAAATGAGAAATAGATAAGAGAGCATTTTGTCAGTTCTCCCAAAAGCATGAACAGTTTCTTTGGAACCAAACATTGGTGGGTTTTTGGAAAAACCTTCTGCAAACTTCAAACAACTCAACAGATGCGACCCCAAGCGATCGGACATAAAGACGTACTTGCCATATCTTGCCATGTTGCCTTTGTTGCATCAATTTGCCATGTAAAATCACAACTATTGCATCATGTTTTTCTTCTGTGAATTTCTGCGATACAACAGATGCAGGTGCGGGTAAACGATGAAGACGGCCGCTACATGGCCGAGCATCCCAGGAGTCAACATTTTTCAGGGCAGGATGCCAGTTTTTCACATACAACGAAGGAAACCATGACCTGGCAGAATTGACATCCAAATCAAAACAAATGTGTTCTTAAAACATTGGCAAATTTCATCAAATGCTGTAGCATGCTTGAACCATGTTGAACCTAGAGTTTGGACCGTTTCAGTTTCCCACCGTCAATTTTACGTGCCGCACTTGCCTGATCTTGCCTGAGACGAATCAGACCAGAACATTGTTTGATCTTGCTTGTACAGTCATCTCGGTCATCTCTGGCGCAGTCCCAAGGCAACATAGGAGTGCCGCATGACATGTGCAGATCCAGCATGGTGATTTTCCATCCAACATGACCCAGGTGGCCTCAAAGAAGTTGGACGATGGCGCTTGGTTCCTTTTGGAATCTCCGGTGGTGTGTTGGCCGCTGACGCAGCAGGAAGGTGATTGACCCGGCTGTGTTGATTTCAGCGGATTCCATTCATGTTCAAACCAGAATGGTCCGAATGGGTTTTGTCAACGTATTTGATGGTGGTGTTACAATGTGTTACACCATGTTCGATCAATTTAGGATTCAAAGTATGATCCCTCATCGTGATCTTGAAAAATATGTTTTGAGTAGGAGGGTTGAAGCAACCCCGTAGCACAGTGATTTTAATGTCCCTCCAACGGCACTTTTTGTGCTGCAAAGCGTCCATGTTGTTCTCTCTTGCACTGCTTTGTCACCTAGAACTTGGAAAGGATTGGAAAGGATCATCCGAGTTTCACTCGCTTCTTGGGATCCTACAGTACTTTGACTGTTCCACGCATTCCAACCAGATTCCGGGCTCAATGATATGACTTTGCTTGCTAGCTTCTACTGCACGAGGTGAAGCGAGTCTGTGTGACTTCCCGAGCAGCTGGTGTGAGGCACCCATGTAGGGTGTACAGCAAAACATCAAAAAACATAATAAAACAAAGATTTTAATTTCAACCACATTTTGAGACGAAACGATCGAAACCTGGAGGTAGCTAGCTGGAGTTTTGCTTTGTTTTGGCAAGGCAGGGGCTAGCCATGTCTACCACATCCCCCCGTCCTCCTCCCTGTAACTACGTTTTCGTTCTTCGTTTTTCGCTTAGCTTTCCTTTGCATAGTCGCTTCCTTTTGTGCCCCTGTTTCTATCCGCTTTCGTTTTTTTTCTCCTGGACCAAGAAGCGTCTCTTCGAAAGCATTTAATGATGCAATTCAAACACGTTGCGATATGTTTGGTTTTACTAAATTACTCAGACTCAACTAGCGTAAAAAGAGCCAAGCAAATGCGAGTTGGGAAGCGCAGTTTCCCTTTAGATTGCGTTGAGCGTTGAAAGGTGATGGTATGATGGTGTCTAGTCATGCATCGCAATGCGCAAATCGTCACAGCCAGTCAAATGTCTGATCCTTGAACTTTGCTTTCTCTGCCTTTCTTATTCTTCCTTATGCTTTCCGCCCTCCTTCTACCTGCTTCCCTCCTTTCGACCTGGCTCCGCGCTATTTTTTTTCAGCTCTTTGTTTTTCTTTCTTTTTCTTTGTTTCCAGTCGTTAATTGATCTCTTCATGGAGAACCCCGCATAGTGATAGTGTTGTTTGTTTATGTTTGTTTTTGGGTGCATTCTGCGCAGTACCTCGAGAACCTCCCGCGTTGTGGTTCCAACCACTCCTGGCATGGCTGACTGCCAGGGCTGCTTGCGTTCACTTCCTGAGCCATCCAGTGAACCATCCTCTTCAAGACGCAGGTCCCAAGTCTGTCACAATTGATTGCGGGGTCATGGTCCAAAGTCCCGGTTGGTGCCCTTGTCAAGTCACCAAAACCAGCGGCATACCAGCCGCAAAGGGTTGAGATATGTTGAGATGAAATAGATGTTGTGGGGAATCAAGTCCCACTGAGCATCCGATATCCTCCCAGAGGTCCGGAGGGTCACACTGTTTGCCAGTGCCGTCAGATCGCGAGACGTGAGACCGATGTATCCGATGTGCCAGGTTGACCACACCAACTCCCCCAAGGTGGGCAACCGAAGGAACTGTTGCGATTTCCTTGGCGGAACCATGCGGAACCCATGAAGACTGATCCTGGTAATCGAATGTAATCGACCTATGTGATGAGAATGTAACAGTTGAATGGCTTTTTGGGATATTTTGGGCAATCGAGTGTATCATTGCCTTAAATTGTCTTGTAATATCTTCTTGGATAAGAACATTCTACACAAATCCGTACGACGCATTTTGTACACCCTGCTGTGCCTGCAAGTGATGAAAAAGGGCAAGGTGATGTGGGAAGCCGAATTCATCCACTTTGCCACGGAAGAGACAGATGTCCCATGACCCTAAGCCAACCCGAGCAACCAACCCGAGCAGCCAACCCGAGCCGACCTGAGCCACATAGGCTCTGTGAAGCTTGTGCTCAACGCGGTTTGCGTGAGATGTTGACTCAGGAGCTGAGGGGTGAGGGTTCTTCAGGCCTTCAGAAAAAAGATGAAAAAAGGATTAAAAAAGGAGCAAAACATACAAGTGGCTCAAATGAGCAGAGGAAAACTGATGTGATCCACTCCTGAACGCTACTGAAATGAGCATCGCAACCGATTTCGACATTTTCAATAGATGCAACGACTTTGTTTCGACTTCGTCTCCTCGTTGCGTCTCCTCGTTGCTCGTTGAGCGCTAAGGAGGAGCTGATCTCCTGGCGCCGTTGGCAGCACCAGCGCTCGGCCAAAAGCTGTGTTGGCCTCGAAGCCTTCGGCCGCTGCTTGGCCCAGGCCGCACCGAGTACGGCCACTGTACAACCCAACGGTTCGCCCATGTTCACAACCGTGCACCTATGAGCTGTTCACCCCAATGCAGCATATACTCCCAGCATGAGGCAAGGCAGCAAGGACATGCAGAGACAAAGTTAAAGATATTTCAAACGATGTACACGGAAAACCATGCTATTTTAGATCTGTGAATGAATGAAATCATCCATGGTTGTCAATTGTAATGTGGTGAGTTGAGATGTAATATGATGTAATATGATGTAATATGGTGTAATAATGTGTAATATGATGTCATAATGTAAGTTAATATGAATCATTTGATCTGGCAGCGAAGCAAAGCTCCGCGCCATCGTTGGAAATCGCATCGTCCAGTTATGGCAATGACAAAGGGCCAGCAGAGCCCATCACTCACTTTGCAAATGGGATGTGCTCGGGAAATATGCTGCTTTCCAGGCATGCACCAGTCCGTAGCAACCTCCTGAAAGTTCTAGTCGTTGATGTATTTCACTACTGTGATTCAAACAGGATGCTGGGTCCAATTTTGACATCTCTGTGCATCACTCCTATCCGCGAGGGAGTTACCAAGATGTCCGGAGATCGGATTTCTGCGTGCATTGGTACTGATTTCAACCGATGAGTAGGATCAGTTTGGATTGCTTTTAGAATCTTTTAGATATAGTGATGCTGTGATGCCACTTCTGTCCGGAATAAGTCCAGAAATGAGTTGGATGTCCAGCATCCCAAGTTGATGTTGCGATGGCCATTGATTTCGCAAGTCCATGGCATGTACCGCAGGTGGCTCTGATGGCATCCAAAGCCAAAGAGGCACGCCTATGGAAAGTTGCAGCATGGTTCATAGGTTGGTTGCACCAGGGATTTCATTTGAGCGAAAACTGCTTCACATGTTTCACTTTGCCGACGGGTTTATCAAAGTTTGCCCAAAGTGGAGCAACGTTTGGCACGGGCTAGAATGCCCAATCACGGAAACACCCAAAGTATTCCAAAGCGCAGTCTCTGAAATGATGCCCTGTGGTTGACCAACGGTTGGAATTTCAGTTGGAATCATTGTCTTGCGAAAAGTTTTGCGACACAGCTGACACAGCACCCAGCATTCTGAAGTGGCATCATTCTCCACTTTGATTCCCATCAGAGTCATCAGAGCATGTGGACAATGCATTTGACAGTTACTCAACAGTTGAATGATTAGATGAATCAGGCACGAATAATACCATGATCGCATTCCCATCTTGATATCTAGGTGACTAGGCTCTGACTAGGTGGTGGAAGTCTTTGTTTGGAAGCACGGTTCGTCTCTTCCTTTGTCCCATGTCCCAGATTGTCCCAGGCAGGTTTGGACAACTCCCAGGCGGTGCATTTTGCCTTGAAGCCTTTTGACAGGCCACTGCGGCAACTGCCACAGCTTGTGGTGAGTAAAAAGTGCAGAAAAGTTCATACAAGTTGTTTGTCGCCCTTGATCTCCCCATGCTCTGGTGTTATCTGATATCTGGTGTTCCATGAAGGTGTGCATGAAAACAAACAACAATCAGAAAGAATCCCCAAATGAAAATGCTAAAGGAAAATCGAAGAGATCTGGAACGAGAGTTGGTTTGCGTCCCCACGAAGTCAAATGTTGTTGCTGTTGCTGTTGCTGTTGCTGTTGCTGTCGCTGTCGCTGTCGCTGTCGCTGTCGCTGTCGCTGTCGCTGTCGTTGTCGTTGTCGTTGTCGTTGTCGTTGTCGTTGTCGTTGTCGTTGTTGTTGTTGTTGTTGTTGTTGTTCTTGCTTGTTTTTTCTGTTTGTCTGTTTGTTTGGTTGGTTGTTGTTGTTGGCTGTTGTTGGCTCTTGTTGACTGTTGTTGGCTGTTGTTTGCTGTTTGTTGTTTGTTGTTTCTTTGGTTGGTTATGGTTATGGTTATGGTTATGGTTGGTTTATTTTTTTGTTTGTTGGTTTGTTGGTTTGTTGGTTTATTTGCCTGGTTGGTTGTTTGTTGTTTGGTTGTTTGTTTGTTTGGTTGGTTGGTTGGTTGGTTGGTTGGTTGGTTGGTTGGTTGGTTGGTGGTTGTTGTTGTCGTTGTAGCGCACTTTTCGACCCTCTGGGGCCACAAAACAGTTGAAAAACACAGTCTTTTGCAATGTTTCTACCTTTTCGCGCGCCTGCATCTTCTTTCTTCAGACTCTTCTCTTCTCTGATCTTCTTTCTTCTGCTCTTCTCTTCTCGTCTCGTCTCGTCTCTGACTCTTCCCACCTCTGTTTTTCCATTTGTCTGTATTGTTGGAAGTTTGACTTCTAAACTTCCTTCGATAATATTTAGATATTGAGATTAAGATATATTGAACCCCATGAGATGCAACAGGTCGTACCAGGATGTATCCGGTGTTCATCTGTCGCGGCTCCAGGCTCCAGGGCCCACCAGGCGATGCCCAGGTCCTGCCGGGAGGCCCTGAACTTTGACATATAGTGCAACAATGTGCAACATATAACGCACAGAGATCACATGTGAATCACGTACCGTGTAACATGAGCATCACATGTGATCGACTGAAGTCGGCTATAGGCCGGTTACGTCTCAGAAGGAAATTTCAATCGACTGCAGAGCATGAAGAGCAGTTGGAGTAGTTCCTACCAGTAGTACCGCACAAGGCGGTGGCGGAAGTTTCAAAAATAGGAAACCTATAGGAGAGATTGGTTGTTGTGAATCAGGGATGGCAGAGCGAATCCACTGATGGACCGAAAGGTGCT
>Ga0126342_10005959_pt1 | contig 21464 bp, 20 predicted proteins | sample Cyp1metagenome_FD_92528 | JGI IMG/M metagenome (GOLD analysis project Ga0126342, IMG submission 92528) | Coral microbial communities from Lord Howe Island, Old Settlement Bay, Australia - Cyphastrea 1 metagenome | ecosystem: Host-associated > Invertebrates > Cnidaria > Coral ... | reverse complement strand
TTCAAAAAATGGAATTCACCCATCAACACGGCTGCAAAGCCATGCCACAGGTTGCTCAAGGCCTTTAACCACCCAACCAATTCCAGGTGAGTGCAAGCCACAATACCCCATTACAAGATTTTGTGGTGGGATGCATCATGGAATAGTGACACTTGCGGAAATTCTGCCGCAAATGATTCTTTCCCACTAAGTCTTATTTATCCCTTGCTTCATGACGGCCCAAACGGCCGAACAAGCAAACAATGCCCAGCATACTCAAAATATGAAAATGTTCAAAAAACGTCTTTGTTTCTGAAAATGTACCAAAAAATGTATTTGTTCGAACAAACACGGTTTTCCAAACAAATACAAAAATTATGCATACTTATGGCTGCCTAGGAAGCATTTTATGACTGGACCCATATCATGACTGGTTGATTTTGGATGAGTGAGTTGTTGTTTTGTTCCTTTTTGATGCTCTACGATACCAGGATAGATGCTTTCAAGCCATGTCTTTGGGAGCAAGGTTTATGGTCCCTGTGTTGAGGTCGCTAAAAAGACTTTCGAAATGATCTGAATAAGAAAAACTATACACTGGCACTATACATCACATACATCATTATACAGTATGCGTGGGTTCAATGCCAACGCAAGGCTGGAAGGATGGAATGCAAAATCCATACTTCAAATCATAACCCAAACCAAGTGCCAGTCTGTCTGCTCTGGTATAATTTCAGGGGTTGAGATAGTGAAGGCATAAGGAATGTGCATTATTTGCATTAACAGTAACAAATTATATATTAGATAAATATGTTGGAACACATGGTCGATCTTCTACTATTCATTTTTATAGGTAAATATGTTTGCTTGACGATCAATCTCCCAATTTTGTTAGATCTGATCTGTGTTGGAACAAAACGATGAAGAAGTCACCCCACCGTGCAGATTTTAAGAATTGAAAACCACAAACTATTGTGAAATCCTCGCAGTCCAATCCTTGAAGCATGCCCAGAAGGATGTCCTTGTTGGTTCGTAGAGATGTCCCTGAAAAAGTGCTGGCAAAGCATGGCAAATTTCTCAAACTGGAAGTATCTCACAATCAAACGCGGCTGGAAGATCCCCAAACTATGGAGTTTTCTGGTTATGGTTATGGTTATGGGATGGGTTATTTCATATCTAAATGGGCAACCATGGCTACTAGCCAGTTATATAATCCCATCCCTCTCAATATCTCTCAACAAAAACACCCCAGGACTGGGACTTCATGAATTGAACACATTCCACCACGGTTGTGTCAATTCAATTGTTGTCCTTTTAGGAACAAAAAAGAGGGTAGCCTTTAGTTTGGTATAGCCAGTGTCAAGTACAATCTAGCCAGTTTTGGTCAATGAAAAGAACATTCTAGCAAAATCCACCAGTGGCAAAAAGACATCATGGCATGCTTTCCATCCCGCGAAGCAGACAACATCTGATCCTCAGTGTCCTTTCAATACCAGTTTTCCAAGTCCGTGAAATAAACCCACCTTGATGTGTTTTTTGCTACATAAAAATAACCACAAACATATTATATAGAAATAAACCTGTACCCACAGGATCCATGTATGCTATATATATGGTAACATTTACCATCAATGTACCCCAGTCATGTTAGCATATATATATAACATACATGGATCCTATGGGATATATAGACATTTTTAGCTGTATAGATGGTTTCTAGGCTTTGTCACCTGATTCACCCTTAAACAATTTGCGCAGCAAAAAACCGCCGGGATCCAAGGTGCGTCTTTTGCAACCCCTCGTGGCTGGACACTAAAATGTTCTCCGCCTCGGGGATTTTATTGTAGGGGGATGGCTTGGGAAATTTCGTGGAATTTATTGGCTGGTTGGTGGTTGACCTACCCCCATCTATAAATAGATGATATGGATGGTTTATATTGGAAAATACCATTAAAATATGGATGATGACTGGGAAATACTGGTTGGTGGTTTTTCGGCCTAGCCCTCTGAAAAATGATGGAGTGAAAGTCAGTTGGGATAATGAAGTTCCCAATATATTGCAAAATAAAAATGTTCCAAACCACCAACCAGGTAATAATTCACTCACCTGAAATGTTGGGCTATATGGGGGTGTCCATTTGGATGATTTAGGGGTACCCCTATTTTAGGAAACCTCTATATTCGGATAATCCCTTTCATAAAAAAAAGTCACCTTCATTCCAGGGAGAACAGTGAGGTCGTTACAATTTACCCAGATGGTCATTGAAGATAGGCAATGTGATGACGAAGTATCAGAACAAAGGGCGTATACACTATGTTCATACAAGCACAGATCGGGTGCCTAGGTGAAAAGAGAAGTCACTGGATCAAGCATCCTCCAGAAAATCCAACGCCCCATATAAAGTAGATGCTGATGCAAAGGTCTGGTAATAACATGTAATAACTATAGATTTCCAGTGCCAAATCTGCTGGATTGCATCGACCATCCTCATAGGAAAACGGATTCACTGATACAACTTGCAATTTTTTTGTACTCATTGACTGATATTGTTTTACCATTACCATCCAAAATCCTTTCCTTAACAACACTGATCTTTTGAATATTGTAATGTCAACCGCGGATTAATAAACCCCGTTTACGGCTGTTTAATTGGGAGGGTACCGTTTAAGTATTAGATGAAATTACTATTGGAGGAATAACCCCCTTATGGTAGTAAACCATGGTCTAGTCTCATCCGGGGTTGACATTAACATCCTTTCCGTATCATTTCCTTAATTTGAGCCATGTAATCTGTTCAGTTTCTGGTCTTTCTTCTGCGATGCCAACCCTGGTGGTGAACCCTAATTATTTTCTCAGAACACCAATAGAATAGTCACCTATATCGTCACCTCACCATAGTGACCATCGAGAATTCACCAGTATTCCAAGTACTACTACCATCCGGTTATGACTAACAGTTCGCCATGGTATAGATGGCCCATTGAAATAGATGATGTTCCCAGCTAGAAACCTCCATTTATGGTTGGGATTTTCCATGGCTATGTTAAATAACCAGAGGGTATAAGCATTAAACAATTGGTTTAATTGATTTATCAATATTGGTTGATTACTATCTATTGGTTGCTGCCGCTGCTACTACTACTACTACTACAACCAATAACCGAGGCTTTCCCCTGCCACATCTACCACTTTCCACCTTGAGGTCTCGATGAACGATCCAATTCCTGCGGGTGAAAACTCATGGAAATCCCTCCATCAATCTGTGCGAATAGATGTTCATCCACAACAATGATATCCAATTGCAGCTTTAGGTATTGGTTCTTGATCCACGGCCATATATGCCATATTCAACAACTTCCAAAAAAAATAGCGCTGTTGTGTAAGGATCCCCCAAACTGGATGAATGATAAACCCTTCATCGTGCATTCGGGTGTGATAAACAAATTATCAAAAGTCACACTAAGCCCTGAGCCTGAGTTTTCCCTTTGGTGGATAGTGTCAGAATCAAAAAAAAACAACAACTGGTCAAGAAGTGGAATCACTGCCAAACAGGTGTTTTGTCCAACGTGGAAACAGAGATGTTAGGACACTTTGCTGCGAGACTTGCAGCTTAATATCGCGGGATATCTGACAGATCGTTCACGAAACTCCATATCTACACGAAGTACAAGTGCGAATGCCATTCTCATCTGTATATTCCTCTTAAGGGCACGCGTGCTTACCAAAACCCAACTCCAAGAGTTGTTTGTGGCGCCAAATGATCCTAACAACCAGCAAAGTGGAATTTGTGCCGCTAGCGATACCCTCAATTTATAGCGCAACGCTGGGAAATACAAATTCAATATGTGTGTCCAACAAAAAATGAAATAACTCAGGGTAAACATGATTTTCCCAATAAAATTAATGTTTCTCTTCCCCATCTCCCAATAAACATGAGATGAAGTAAGGGTCTACCGCCAATATCTTCTTACCCCCAACCCGCCACCCCCCCACCTGTGTAGGTAAAAGACAGCTCGAAGGATCTGGTTCATGCAAATGGCCGTCAGGTCCTCTGGTTGACAAAAACCAAAAACCCAAGGGATTGCGACAGGTTAACCGCAGAGAAAAAGCGTAGGTAATTTTAAGGATGTATAAATGATCATATCATATCCCCAAATGTTGGATCATATGATTATAAATACATTTAAATTCTAACATCCCCAAATTTTAGATTAAAAAAAATAGGTATTATATCATAGTATATCATAGTAATATATCATAGTATGTTGAATTCTCTGGTTACATAATATGAACTACATAATATTCTACAATGTGAGACCCCCTCAGTTATAAGTTGGTTTATAAGCCCCAGTAACTATAGTTATAAGTACCATAAACCATAGTTATTGGAGTTATAAACCAACTTAGCTATCTAGGGGGCCCCACTTTGTATGTAACTTTATGTAGTTCATATTATGTAACCATGCCCTGATCCCATCTTCAAATCATATGGGAGATCTTCAGGATCCTAAAATGGAGGTACTGTACCATATAAGGCTATATTTTGGGGGTATATCCCCTGAAATTTAGGGCTGAAAAATAGGCCAAACATATATTTATATATGGTAGGTACCTCCAATTTAGGTCCTGAAATGGCCATTGATATTAGGCTTTTTGAAAATTGGGATGAAAAGATCAATCATCCTGCTTAGTAGGGGCCCCAAGTCTGGGGGGTCTCTCGCAACTGGATACATCGCTTAGTTATGGCCCTTAAGAGTTTTAAATGGGATTCTAACTCCTGCAACTAAGGTTATAGTTTATAATGTTTATAATATATTATAATATCACTTGAATGAGGTCATAAGCCGCCAGAAAACTGTTTTCAGAACTGTGGGATATGAATCGACCAGTGAAACACCACTGGTAGAACCGACCATCTTGGCAGCAGATGTCTAGATCCACATCTTCAGGAAAATTCTCGATTTTTCTCCAATGTTTTTTCTCCCAAATTAAGGAAACCACAAAAAAAACATAATTTCAGAGTATATATGTATGATTATGTATGATTATGTATGTATACATACACACTGTGGGAAGGTTAGTTGGTAATTTCAACTTGAACAATATTCATGAATCGGGACCATCATCCCAAATGCTGTTGAGGATTGATAATCTATGACTGGTTGGTGGCTTCAACCCCTCTCAAAAATATTAGTCAATGGGAAGGATTATCCCATATTACATATATTGTGGAAATGAAATTCATGTTTGAAACCAGCAGGGTAAATCTGAATCCAGGCTTGACATTACTGGTTGTTGTTTCATTTATCGAACATGGCAACCCTTCAACCAGAGTTGCGATCGCGATCCCAATGACATCCCAAACTTGGGATGGCATCCATTGAGACCCCATTGAAAAATACCCGGCCTGGTAATGACTAACATAGCTATAGAAAATCACCATTTTTAATAGGTAAACGCAGGTAAAACATCTATTTCTATGGGCCATTTTCCATAGCAAACTGTTAGTTTACCTTGAAACGTAACCCTGCAACAAAAAAACAAACATTGAAACATCAGCACGACCATCATTGAAGGATTGGATGTTGCTGCGGCACCTCCGCCAAGTGTCCGTGGAGTTTGAGGCGACTCAAGAGGTTGCCTGACAGCAGTGCCTCATGTTTCAGCTCAAACATGTATGGGGGTTTCCATAAATTGAGGATCCCCAATAGCTGGATGGTTTATTTCATGTAAAATCCCATTAAAAGGGATGATGAAATGGGGTATTCCCATTTTAGGAAACCCCCATATCAATATCATAATGGGGAGTATGCGCCTCATTTTCACACATCAAAAAACAAACGTGCTTCCCGCGGAAAATATGATCTACACCTACACACGATGGTTTTTTTGTTTCTCAGCTTGCTGACGGTTGTCATGATTGTCTATCCAAGCAAGAAAATCTGTCTTGGTAATCCTAACTTTAACGGGAACACATCAAGAAATGGAGGTGTCCTGAAATAGGGGTACCCCCCAAATCATCCCAAATTAGATTAGATTAGTATATTGAAACCTATGGCTTTGGGGGATACCCCTATGGAAACCCCCAAATGGATACTACAATACTATGCCCACAGGGGGGTGAAACTCCAGGACAGCTCTGAGCCTGAAAATTTGATCATCCCATGTCTGGCAGAATTTAGAACCTACGGGGTTCCCAAAATAGCAAGATGTCCTATTTTAAATGGTTCCCCCACAATTAGTAAACTACAATGCGAGGCCCCCCAGTTATAAGCTGGTTTATAAGCCCCAGTAACTATAGTTATAAGTACCATAAACCATAGTTATTGGAGTTATAAACCAACTTAGCTATCTAGGGGGCCCCACTTGTAGGGGTTTATTAATCCAGGGTTGACATTACTCCATGATTATCTCATATTATCTCTGCATACAGTGGATGGTTGCAAAATCCTGCACATACATAGCAACCGTTAGGTAACTATGAAGCCTTGTAAATGTCATGGGAGTTATAAGGGGATTTTGCCCATCTACCAGCTGGTGCAGGATTTCGCAACCATCCACAGTATTATGATGAAATCTTGATGATAATTATCATAAAATGGGTGGTAAAAAAACCATTCCCAGTCATGGGTGGTTTATTATTCCCATGACGGATCCATGGTGCTGGTATACATGCTAACATGACTGGGGTATATTGATGGGATCCATGGAGCACCATATATAGCAGCACCATGGATCCGTCATGGGATTGTTTTTCCCACATTACAAACAATGGATCTCTACAATGTGAGGCCCCCCAGTTATAAGTTGGTTTATAAGCCCCAGTAACTATAGTTATAAGTACCACAAACCATAGTTATTGGAGTTATGTTCACCAACTTAGCTATCCAACGGGGGCCCCACTTGGTACAAACAATGCATCTCTACTATGACTGCCGTTGCGGCCACACGTTAGTGACGTCTCACCTCCGGTACACAGTTCCATCACCAAGCACAGGTACCTCGGCGACTTGGCGAAAAAAATCGGACCACTGGTCCGAGGTAACGGCTGTGGCTGCCATTTTTGGTGAATTCACCTACAGTTATGGCCATTTATTAGTTCTAACTGGTCATAAATGGGATTATACATTCTATAAATGGGGTTATAAGTACTTATAATTGGTAAAGGGCCATAACTGTATGGTTTATGGCATTTTTCTGTGGGAAAAATGAGGATCAACCATTTTTTTGGGTGGGAAAATTATGATCAACGAATTCGATCATTAGGATATGGCAAGTTTCATAGGGAAAAAACAGCGATTAATCAATCAATCAAAACTATTTCTCGACGGGCTACATTTTGGTATAAAATCGAGTTTTCAGTGGTTGCGCCACCAAACATGAGCTTTGAGCAAAAGAAACAAAAAACACATGTGAAACATCGGGACTTTCACAGCGATATACAGTTGGAAGTAAGCGCTGGATGTAGCAAGTAGCCTTCAGTACTCAAACATGGCTGGGAAATCCCCGATTTTTATGGAGGTCTTGACAGCAAACATCATCATATCAGATCAGATCAATGTGGGTTTTTCTACTTATGCACATTTGATGACTAATTTTGGTATCTGTTTTTTTTTCATTCATATGGATCTTTTGAGAGGCACAACCACAAAGTGACTGGCCGTTGATATTAGCCATCCAACTTTCCCCAACGTGGTGATGGTTTACCCTTTGCAGCCACCAAAAGGCCCTGACCACTCTCAACATCCCCAGGGATGCAGCACGTATAGGCCACCACAAGAATAACTAGTCCTGAGTTAACATCTGGTGAAAGGTTCTAACCCGCCCATATGTATATATATATAGCGCTGTATAACATATGAATACACAAAATGTAAATAATAATATACGCAATAAATAATAATAATAATACTAATACAAGCATGATATAATATAACATATATAAGATATAATATATATATATTGATAATAATTGAAACACATAATACGCAATATACAATATATAATCTATAATATTCAAAAGAAACATGATAAGTAAAATATATTAAAATATACTATAACATGTTAGAATATACTAGACAATATAAAACAAATAGACAATACAACATATAATATATTATGTGTACGATATACTATATATAACATGTATAATATTAGAATACAACATATATATATATATATACATATACAATATAAAACACATACTACATACTATATATATATATATATTATGATATATATATAATCAATATCAATGTCATCATACATATATATATATATATTACAAATACAATATACAATATATAATAATGTATATATGTATATTAAGTACAATATTGTAAAAACAAAACAAACAATACATACATATTATATATGTGAATATCACATAATATAACCGATACATAGATATATATATATATATATATATACCAGAAAATATTCTATATATCTACATGTATATATGGCTTATATATGCTTAAATCATTCTTATTGTACCCTTCACCGCTAAGTCGCCGCAACAAAAAAAAGCACCGTATACGTCCCCGGCTTTTTATCTTCGAAGATCTCGTACAGCATGATGATGTTGGGATGATCCACTGCCTGGAATTAGCCACAGTTCTGGCCCGAAATACAAGTTATAAGTTATAAGTCAGTAAGATCAATGATTTATAACCATTAAAAAAAAAACATGTATAACTGGTTTCTAGGGTTTTGACTGCATGGCTATCTGACCGGCGATCTGTCGGCAGCGGAACTCCGTTGGCAAATCATTGGAAAGGGTGGCCATAATGGGTGTAGACAATGGGTCGATTAGCTGCTCATGAGATCCCGAAATGGTTGGATGAAAAAGAAAAAAAATATTTTGATAAAGTACAAGAAACCTACCTTCCTGAAAAAGCCATATTGCAAAGCGGCATAGGATAGAACTGGTTCGGAACCAGTGTGAAGTGCACCAGGCGCACGCGACCCCTACCCAAACACTCTCAGGATAGGGTGCCCCAAATCCCCAATTGTTTAAATATTTTGAATAGTATATAATTGGATAATTTGAATATCAAGTGTTTAACCATAATTGGATATTTGAATAAACACGCGACCAAACACCTACGTCGGAATTCGGCACCAAATGCCACCAAACCCCACGTGGCCCAGAAAATTCTCGATGCCATTGCCTTCATGATCTCGATCTCGGCCTTAAGGACGTTCAACTTTTCCTGGCAAAGTGGGGCCCCCTAGATAGCTAAGTTGGTTTATAACTCCAATAACTATGGTTTATGGTACTTATAACTATAGTTACTGGGGCGAATCTAAACCACCTTATAACTGGGGGGCCTCACCTTGTGGCAACTGGAAAATTCCCTAAAAGTGGGCTAAATAGATGTTCATGTCCAACTATGGCATTATAAGTCATATGTAAAAAGCCACATGCCCACCTTCCAACATCAACTTGAAGTAAGTTCTGTATGTCTAACAATTGGGAAGCCCATTCTAGCCCAGGGTTTTAAAAGCCCCAGTTTGTCGGTTTCTTCATGTGCGTGCCTTCACATTTGAAAACGAACCCACCTCAACCCTATCCAAACCCAAATTACACATTACACTTAAGGGAATTGTCCAAAAATATGGCAGTGTGTCGAAACCTTGTAATTACCCCTGTAGTTCACATCAAAATAGCTGGTAAATGGATGTTCATCCCCCTAAAAATTGTATTTTCATAGGTATTGATCCATAGCCATATGGTCCGCCGGATGTACAACGTACAAGCTGCTGAGGATATTGGCCAACTGTTGAAGCTCACGGCCAACTGATTCAGGGCCAGGTCTAGCCATGTTGAGTCACAAAGGGCACCAAAATCCGATGTTGATCATGATTTTGACCCTTAAACTTAAGTGACTTTTGAGGTATGAATCCCATATTTTGAGACAAGCCCTATCTAGACTCGATATCTGCGCAAATTTGAACAATTCCCCAAGCTAAAACAACATCAACCAGCCATTTCTGGGATGATTCCTGAACCTTTTGTTGGTTTCACACTCGCAACGGTCCATTACTATTGGCCCCAAAGCTAGCATTTCAATCTATTGATTGATGCCATTACTGCTTTTTGAGTATTCATGACTTTACTTTTCTAGCCAGTGGTGGTAGTAATAAAACCTTTGTCTGGTTGGTGGTTGCAACCCCTCTGAAAAATATTCGTCAGTTGGGATGATTATTCCCAATATACAGAAAAATAAAAAATATTCCAAACCACCAACCAGTTGTAGTCGTAACTGGGGTATTTCATTGTATTTCTAAGGTATTTCTGAGATGTTCACATCAGCGCTTTCCATCCATATACCCTAATCCTGTTTTGCGAATCATGGCGGTCGTTTTTCGCGTTTTTCCGTGAGGTCATTTTATTAAATTGATCCAGAATATCCATCCAGAACATCTGGATCAGTAGACCATAATATCATGGTAATATACTACCATTGTGGTTGATATACTGTTAATACTGGTTAATATATGCTATTATATGTTATTATATGTTATTATATGGCTAATAATGGTTGATAATAATCTGGTTGGTGGTATACCTACCCCTCTGAAAAATATGTTTGTTCGTCAGTTGGGATGATTATGCCCAACTGAATGGAACGTCATAAAGTTCCATGGTTCCAAAGCACCAGATATTCTTCGCCCCGTCTTCCAGGATCATCGGCCAGTCGGCACCTTCATCCGATCGATGGCAATGTACTTTATGGCCCGCTGCGCTTTGGTGGACGAGACCTTTGTTTTTTTTGGAAACCCGGGCTACTTCGGTGGAAAGCGCTTTCGGTTTTCTGAAAAACCCGGTTTCAGCAGCATTTTTGGATTCATGGAGAAGTTCTCGTTATGTGAAATGATATATATATGATATGATATATATATATATGATATATGGAGGTCTTTTTCAGAAACAAAACACAACGATCCATGGGGGCTGTTTTCTATGTCGGGATGTTTCACGGCGACATGATGGGGGTACCCAGAGACCTGAAGGTCTCTACTGAATGAACGACTGTCATGTTGAATTGCTAAATCATTTAATCCTCTACTTTCATTGATATTCCATTGGTAATCTTCCATGACCATGATAAATGAAATCAAACAAATGCAAAAGGTATATCATCTACACTCATACACTCCCCGCATGTACGAACACGACATCCCTGGAAAAATGGGCTTGAATTGATCATGTTTGTATATGTTTGTAACTGTTGCATATGTTTCTTGCACTGATGGTCCTTGTACCATGCTGTTTGTGTTCTGGCGCGAATATCTTCTCTATAATGTGGATAAACAATGTCATAAGCACCCATGAATGGGAATGGTTTATAATATATATATATATACATACCGCCTATATCCACCTATAAAAATGGTGATGACTGGGGGATTGTAAACATGATGGTTTATGGCATTATGAATTACCAAACTTCAGAGTAACTTCAGAGATGGGTCTCATCTCTGGGCTCCCTCACGTATGCACGCCTCACCACTCCGAAACTTCCCTTCCCTAAGAATTTGCCCTGCCAGCCGGCTGGGGGCAAGAAACGTGGGGTACATAAACCTGGTTTGATTTCCATTTTGAAAATCATTGGTTTACCCCTAAAAATGCTGGCAATGAATTGGGGTATGGCCCATTTTCGAGTTGTTTAGCCGTTTTGGGGATCATGATCATACCATCACATTTCTTTCATTGGGGGGTACATACATTCTCACTGGATTGGTTTATGGGAATGGACATTTGCTTTTTGGACATGATAGACTTTAGCCAGCCAAGTATCAGAATTCCATATATCATCCCTAAACCAAACTTTGAATTGTGTCAATGGTCACCTCGCAATATCAAACCATCGAATGGGAGCGAACTGAAACCATTTGTTTACTTTGGAGGGTTTATCTAACCTACAAGGTGGTGCCCCATACTTAGCTACTTAGCTAAGTTGGTTGGTAAATCCAATAACTTTGGTTTATGGTAGATATATACGTCGTGTGTATATATATATATATTATATATATATATCAATTATATATCTATACTTACTATAGTATAGTTTATAAACCAACGTTCACATTACTGGGGGCACCACCCAACGTATTTCTGTTGAAATTGGGAATGGGCTCTGGCATCAGGTTCAGCAGGTTTGGTTCGCCAGGAGGTGGTCTAAATGTAGTAAACTCAAAGATTAAACCCGAAAAAATCATCGTAAAATTCATAAATTATGTTAGATGAGTGGCCTTCTTTTCATCTCCAAATGGTAGGTTTATGGCATTGGGTTTACCACATTAATTAATCAGTCTCAACACAGTCTCTGACGGCGCCCCGCAAGAAAATGATGTGGAATCCAAACAAACATATGGCTATACATGGCTACATTTACATTCAGCATGAACATTATCTTGATGGACCACACACATATTCCGTATGACCCTCTCGTCATAAAACCTGGCAGTACACAATCCCCGGTTTCCAAATGTGTTTTCCCTTTCAAAGTGATGATTTTCCAGTGCCGTGTGTTCTTTCTGCAAAGCTGATTGATGGTTTTCGACCTCATCCGCAAAGAGTTCTGAACCCCTTCATATCCGGCAAAGGCCAAAAACGTTCTTAGTTTTCTCCAGCGCGACTGAGTCAGCTGGTACACCATTTGTGAAAGTCCATGCATTTTGGTCACTTGTACCTCCCAGGACATGTTTCTGCGTAGTGGCAGCCTTACATCCGGGCGGTGTTTGGCGCTCGTTGTTTCTGCCTCTTGATGTTGCGCGATGAGTCTTGGCAACGTGCCATGTGAACTGTTGTTTATCTGCCCTGTATAGAGAAATATACTGGTTAGTGCTTTCAAACCCCTCTGAAAAATATTACTCAGTTAGGATGATTGTACACAATATATGGAAAAAAATATTCCAAACCACCAACCAGTATATACCTGATTTTCACTCAATGGCTCTGGACTGATCTGCGTCATTGACAAATCGCGGGGTAAATGGGTTATTCGTAGATTTACCTACAGTTATGGCCATTTGCCAGCTTTAAGTCACCTATAATCCCATTTATAGAACGATAACCCGATGTATAAGCATACAAATAACCATTTAAAACTGGTAAAAGGGCTGTAATTCTATAAGAACGGTTGTGTTTATTTTTTTTTGTGAGCGATTTGATGTTCATTACCAGAGGGTATACATGTTCATCCTCTGCAAGGCTGCGCCGTGACTTTCACCAGCGGTGTTTTAACAGCTCCGCGAAATCGGACAAGGGACGTGTGTTGGGTCGGACTGCGATTCGTATACGACGTTTTATGGCAGCGATTCACAAACAAGCCTTCTACCCTCTGGTAATTTAACATAGCTATGGAAAGATCCACCATTTTTAATGGGAAATTCCACTAAGTCTATGGCCATTTTCAATAGCTATGTTAGTTTACCAGAGGGTAAAAACAAATTGAAGAATCTACAAAAAATGGAGGATGATTTCCCCTTGGATTTGTGACAGAATCATTATTATATAATACAGGGATAAACAAATGGGTGGTATGATTCTTTGCTGGCTATATCCCACTTGCGATAGCACAGCATCCCATGTTTTTTTTGGTGCCCTCAGTCATTGAGGTTCATTCTCTAGTTCCAGCCATGCAAAACTGGATCACATGTTGGATGCTTCCAACAAGGACGACTCGAACTGTCTACCGATTCAACAATCGAACATGACTGTTTTAGGAACAGCATTAAATCATGCAAACAGATCAGTTGTCGTTGGCATGTAATTGTATTTCAATATTCATAAAACGTGCATATGTAACACACATATATGATGTAACACACACCATTAAATTATATGTAATGTTGGGTAGTATTATGTATTTACTGTTTACTATTTACTAGCTACTTTGTTCAAAGAATTGAGTATTACCATGCCATAAAAAAGGTACATGCAACAGCTACAGCCATGGTCACTTGCAGGGCTCGTAGCACCCGTCCCTCCCAGGGATCGATACATTGAAGGATCCGAATCTGTTGTCGTCTGTCGCTAGGATCAAGCGGCGCGCTATAGGGGTGAAGTGTTGGACAAAGGTTAAGCGGAGATTCAGCGAGAATGGGGGTTTCCATCAATGGGGGATCCCCTAGATAGCTAAGTTGGTGAACATAACTCTAATAACTATGGTTTATGGTACTTATAACTATAGTTATACTGGGGCTTTTGTTAACCAACTTATAACTGGGGGGCCTCACATTGCATCAATGGGGGATCCCCAGGCTCGCTGGTTGGCTCTTCGTGGAAAAGCCCAATCTAATAGCTGGATGATGATTTAGGAAACACCCATAGGATTCATGTCTGCTATATATGGTAACATTTACCATCAATATACCCCAAATGTTAGCATATATACCATACATGGATCCTATGGGATATCATATAGTCCTCTATATTCACTGGGATGTTTCGATAAATCCTGGCTTAGAGGGGTATATAACGATGTTTAACGATGTATAATTTACCGCTGGGAAACTCCCAACCTGGGGTGTCGATCTGACAGGTGTGGGTCGACCAGAATCATGACTCACTGTATCAGGAACCATTTATCCATCATCTATCTCGTGGCAGTATTCACGGGCGGGGAAATACAATATCATCCATCAGCATTATCATTATATATAATATATATGTATATACTGTGTATATACATATATATATATTGGTATATTAATTAATATCATATAATTATATTATATCTACCAAATTTCTTGACTGACATTATTGACATGTGTGTTTCTCCTTCATTCATTGGAAAATCTCCGGTTGCCTTGCCGATGGGCCCTGCTGCGCAGTGGGCGAATCGCAAAGTTGGAAGTGACTTGTTGGGTGACACGAAACCAACTGGGTCTCTCGGCCAAAGTGAGGACTTCTCTGAAGAAATCCTCCAGATGTGAGGACTAACTGGATATAACTAGGGATATTAACCGCCAAAAGCGGGGTTTTGAATGGTTTGAATGAAGATCAACCAACCATAAATGGGAAAATCCGGTAATGTTAGTAAGGCAATAGGATCCACCATCCCCGATTTTATCATAAATGAGTGGTAGAACCATGAAAACACTGGCTTATTATTGCTTTTAGTAACATGAGATGGGACAAAACAGATTTTGTTTTCACAGCAAACATGGTGTTTCAATTAAGATCAACCAACCATCAAAAGGATAGGTCGGGAACGTCATAGTTAAATCTATGGGATTTCATGAACAGGCTTGTAATGCAAAACCGAGGGAAGCCGCGCATGTAAAACGAGAGATTCGTCAAATAATCTACGGATCTACGGATTGATCTGGGCAAATCATCATAAATCATCGTTCAGAAAGATGATTTATAGAGCAATTGATTCCCCCTCCTACCCATCCTTGTTGTTTTTATTCAGATATGATGATTGCCATTTTACTGGGACATAACTCCGGGCGAAAAACCATCAATTTCGGGACTTGGACGAAAACCCTCTTGGAAATTCCGTGAAAAACGAAAAGGGTCTCTGTCAGTAAAACAAGCCAATGGAACATGTGGCAACAGGAAAATCATTATTTTTCGATGGAGGAATCATGGAGGAATCCCAACAACAGACATGGAATCATCAGCAACAAGAATTGGAGTGGGGCCGCCATGGCCACCCATTTAGCGGGGACCCAAACATACCGGATCATTTGTTGCACCAAAGCATCCGTTCTGGGGTTCTATCATGAAAAGGCCATACATAGTGAATCCAAAACGATTTGGACCTATTAAAATTTGGATAAATTTGGCATATTTTGGCATGCTGTTTCCAGCTAGATTGAAGGTATGTTCAAATTCTCAGTCAAACATCTGCCTCTGAACCCTCTAAAGTTCACATTTATTGACCATGTTTACTTCCAAACATTGGGTGGTTTCATCACCAAAAATTTCGCCCTGCCACTATAGGGTGCATATATCTCAAGGTACCATGAAAAATGGACAGAGTCGTTCCGCTCGGAGCTTCACCCTGATGAAGATCAGAATGTTACGCACCATTTCCCCATTGACCCTCTAATCAAAGATGTGAAATCCGTGAACTCAACGGAGGTTGAAATAGCTGGGAAAATCATCTATCATCTGTCACTATTTAACATAGCCATGGAAAATCCCAACCATAAATGGAGGTTTCTAGCTGGGAAAATCATCTAATTATTTCGATTAGGGCCATCTATACGATGGCAAACTGTTAGTCATAACCAGAGGGTATCATCTGTCACTATGGGATAGCTTCCACGCCATGAGAAGTGGAGCTTCATGGACCAAGGCTTGCAAAAAACACGCCGGTCTCACTCTGGCCGTCCCAGCACTATAAAGCTAGCTGGTTGAAACTCGCCAGGTAGCTGTGTGGCAGCAATCAGTAACCGGACTCTGTGCGAGAAGTGAATCCCTTCATGGATTTTTTTTAAAAAGTGTCCGGGACTAGAGCCGACAGGCGTCGTGTTGGTGGTTGTCCCAAGCCCAGTCCCAAGTCCCCATTTGTTATAGTCCCTACCGTGCCTGTTTGAGCCTCAAGCGAACAAACAAGGAAACCACCAGCCACATGTGGAAGTTTTGACAAATAAACACATACACACACACCAGCCAGCAAACCAATCGTTCAAACAGCCGAATCAAATATCCACACCATCAATTGTCATGTCAATCAAGTACACGTCAAACCATTTCTTTGGTTTCTATGCTATGGGGGTTGAACCAAAAGAGAAGACTGACACTGAATTCTATATAGTCCACCCCGGAGCGAACAAAAATCAGATAAATCTCCACGATTTTTTTTCTGCCGTGCTCAAAGATTGCACTACCAAAAAGCAGAACTTTTACCTTTAAGACAAGCCAATAGCGATCCATAGACCCACACAATTTCGAGAATACCAATATTGGCCAAAAAACATGTACAATGATCATCACACCAATCCCTTCCCCAAGAAATCCCCCTAGAAACGGTTGGTTTGGTGGTGGATCTATTCTTAAATTGGGGACCATTTTTTTGATATTAAGCAGATGGGATTGCTGCATTCAGTGGTTGCATACTTGTTTGCTTGGATTACTAGCTTATCAGATGTTTAATTACTATCATTGTTATAATGCTGTTTGAAAAACCATTGGGGCCCAGGAATTTCAATATGTGCATGTATTATCATATATACTTAGTAACATCACAACTCGTAACCAACATTGTTTAAATATGTTCCAATGCTACTAATGCTCACTCAGCCTTGTCACGATCGTCTGCCACATGTTTTCACCGTGGACCTTGCAGCCCTTGGGAAACCACAAGCCATTCACTTTGGACAACGCCCTTGCCGGTGACATGGCAAGACTTCTCTTGAGAATATGTGGGACATCAAAAAAGGGGGAGCATCATGCCAGGATGATAACAACATATTACCAACATATACCAGGAAATCTCGGAATGGTCTATTTTTTTGAGCAACAAATATGGTGAGACACCAACAGATTGGGCAAGATATGTTGGCTGGCAGCTCTTCAGATGTTCGTATGGGATCAAAGAAAAACATTGGATCAGTGACTATTTGGCCTCCTTTTTTACTAGAAGGGAACACATCAATAGCAATCAAAACAAATTCAGAAAAACTTCAATTTCCCATGATAATTAATCAGATTGTACCAAATTCGGCATCTTAGGGTTGCTATATGTTCAGCACTCGCGAGAGGGAGCTCAGAATGTAGGGGCTCATCCAAGATTTATTTTTTTAATTGGATTGTAAAATTTTAAATATCTCAAAAAGTCTCTAAGAGACAAAAAGAGAAGAATAGATAAAACAATAGAGAAAGCCCAAGAAAGAAACCTAGTATTTTCAAATCAAATTCTGGCCCATTGGGCATGAAGCAGATCACATACAAGCATTCGAGTACATATGGCGTTAAGTGATGGTTGTTTTTATTGAAGTAGGTCAAATCAAGTGTTGTGTCAAGTGCTGACTATTATGTGTTCATGATGCATGTTGGATACCACAGCATTTTGGGTTGGCTTGATCATCTTCGACCAGCACCATGTTTTCCTCCATCCACTCTCGTCTGTTGTGGGTGGCTGATCGGGTTGGACGCGGTAATTGGGTGAAAATTGTGCCGTCCACTGGCGTCCGCTGTGAGCTGTTGAGTGAAAATTGCCTTGTTTTCAATCTCTATTCTTCTCTATTGTTTCTCTATGTTTCTCTTTTGTTCTTTATTTTTCTCTATTTTTCTCTGCCCATTAAAATCAATTAAACAATCATATTCTATTTTGCTCTATTTTTCTCTGGTAACCTGATGGTGTATCGCCTCGCTAATTCTGCTCTTTTTTAATTTATGTTTCTCTATTTATCTCTTGGCACTTGGGCAGACACATGTGTTTTTTGGCCAGCATTTGGCTCCAATTACTCAAATGCTCTGGTCTTGCAAGAACATTGTATCCAGTGTCATCATGGGAAGGAGACAGCACATTATGCTTCCACATGTGACAATCTTTGAAAACATGTGAAAAACTTTGAAACAATTGGACAGCATTTGACAGCACTTGCACTGGACAAGATTTGAAAGAGCTTGACACCTGATAGCAGTACTGGATCACTGTGTTTCTCCCTAGCTTGCATCTGGTCCTTTCTGGTGTCAATAGGTGAAAACATGATTTAAAACGGTTCATTCCTTTCTTGGATTTTCTCTATTTTTTTCTATTCTTCTCTACTTGTCTCTAAAAGACTTTTTGAGGCATTTTGAGTTGCACACAATCTTGATATAATTAATTCAATTACCAGAAAAATATTCAAACATGTAAATCTATCATAAGTAAACCCCTCGGATCTAAGCCCCTTTTTGGTTTTGCTGATATGTTGCTGTAATAGATTCATATAGATTCTATACGAAGCCACATCGCAACACGAGTGGCACCCCCTCATCTGGCCTCACTCGATCTCAGCCACCAAACCGTCCTTTTCGAGGACGGGCCGATAGTTATGATATCATGTAATCATGGTCAAGAATAAGAGATCTGGTTGGTGGTTTCAACCCCTCTGAAAAATATTAGTCAGTTGGGATTATTACTCCCAAAATATGGAAAAATAAAAACTGTTCCAAACCACCAACCAGTGATAGTTGATAACGAACAATTAATAGTTCGATGTGTGTCAAACATATGATGAATCATGGGAACGGTCAACATGATTGATAAGACTGCTGATATGTTTCAACAAATCCACAAACATCGTTTCTTTATTATCTGGTTGGTGGTTTTAACCCCATCTTTAAAAATATGAGTTCGTCAATGAAAAGGATGACATGTTTTTATTTTATGGAAAAGAAAACACGAAATGTTCCAAACCACCAAGCAGTTATGCTTGTTTATACACATCAAGTTTCAACCATACTGCGACCAACGAAGCTCGTTCCTCCATGCTGTGCCCGGCTTCCAGTCCAGCAGTGGCCTCAGAGGTGGAAGGGTTTTAATGGGATATCAGTTGAGCCATGAAAGTTATACCCTCTGGTATTTAATAGTGATTAAAAAATGGTGATTTAATGGTGATTCTACTATAAAACCATAGGACAATGGTGATTTAACCGCTATAAATGGTGATTTCATGGTGATTTTCATGGCTTAATAATGGGTTAACATTGATGAATAATGGGATGATATGGGATTTATCCTCTGGTAATGACCAACATAGCTATTGAAGCCATGGCCATAGAAATAGCGGATTTGCCCAGCTATAAAATGGTGATTTTCCATAGTTACGTAAACGTTTACCAGAGGGTACACCCTGATTGATTGGTTCATTTCCTGGGACTTATACCAAATCTCTTGGGAATGATGATAAGTCATAGAATTGGGAGACATGGTTTGGGGAAACTCTTATGGTAACCATAGTAACCTCAAAAAAATAGAACCTCAAATACTACCTAGGGACCCTTGGGGCTTCATTTTAGACACTGGTCTAAAATGACATCCCCTGAACCATTTAGCAACAAAATCAGCCTCCAGACCTTTACGGGGCTCGGAGCTGCCTGGTCTAGAATGGAGTTCTCGCTGGACATATTCGGGACTATCAAGATACAACGTATGAGCAGCTTTGGAATTGATAGAGTATATATATATATATTATACATGTATATATATATATTAAATTAAATTAAATTAAATTACAGTTTAATCTTCAACTCTTGGACCCTACCAAAAACGATATTTTTTGTGGGACTCAAACTTAAATACTTTTGGCTTTTGACAAGATATTGCAAAGAACATATTTAATCGTCAACTTTGCGCTTCCATTTTTAGAGCACTCACTATGCGCTTCCATTTTGGTACCACTATGCGCTTCCATCTTGGGAGCACTATGCGCTTCCATTTTCGGAGCACTATGCGTGAGTAACAACACTTTACCAATTTTTAGCAGCCATGAGGCTCAACAGGGTCTCTGAAAATTTATGATCAATTTCTTGCTAAATGAACTCACAGCAGTCACTGCCACGAACACATATACAAATGAAATCTACACAATCAGCAACTACATACAATTATATATATATATATCATATGATATCCATAAGTACAATGATATGCATAGAAAGTCGAGGGGTCTAAAGCCAGGTGGCGGGGTCTACCGCCGGCTGGTCCCCCAGATCCACCCATTCCAGACCCTCAGTACTTGAGGGTATATAAAAAATACCTGCTAATTAGTATATACATATACATATCATATATTGTATATCAATATATCAATTAAAAATGTTTAAACACCATATATGATATTGTTATCACATTAAACATCAATCCCATATATGATATTGTTAGACCATGTGCAAACAAACATATCATGGGATTTATGGTTGGTGATGAAGTTTTGACATCATTTAATGATTCAATGATTGGTAATGAAATGACGGTTATATTGCTGTGCCTTGTTTATTAGTGCTACCCCAAAATGGTTGGTTTATAATGGAAATTCCTACTAAAATAGATGATTTAGGGGTACCCCTATTTTAGGACACCTCCATATAACCCACCAAACTTTGACATGACCAACTTGACCAACGACCAACTTGGACGCGCCGGAAGTTAGGATCTGGGCGTCCGAATGGTTCCAATGAGCACAAAGAAAGGATACAATCAGCACAAATGGCTTTTATTTATGAGATTTTCCCCACATCACTGTGTGGGGTTCTTATTTTTCGCTTGGATCCCGCCACTCTCCTCCGCCGCCGTCCGCCGCCGCGCCGCACTCACTACTCATCACTCACTCACCCACCCACCCACTCACTCACTCACTCACTCACTCACTCACTCCTCACACACTGACTCACTGACTCACTCACTCCCTCACTTGCCGCCTCACTCACTCACTCACTCACTCACTCACTCACTCACGCACGCATGCACGCACGCACGCACGCACGCACGCACGCACGCACGCACGCACGCACGCACGCACTCACGCA
>Ga0126342_10005958_pt1 | contig 21466 bp, 19 predicted proteins | sample Cyp1metagenome_FD_92528 | JGI IMG/M metagenome (GOLD analysis project Ga0126342, IMG submission 92528) | Coral microbial communities from Lord Howe Island, Old Settlement Bay, Australia - Cyphastrea 1 metagenome | ecosystem: Host-associated > Invertebrates > Cnidaria > Coral ... | reverse complement strand
TGAATGTACATTTGGGCTCTAGGTGCGCAGTGGTTGTAAGTTGTACGGTGTTTGGTTGTGCCCTTCCACTCGACACCTGGTCATGGCAACCCTCCGGTACCTCAACACCTTCATTGATGAGGAACCAACTGGGCGCGTCTTTGAATCCCGTTCCAAGAGCTGGCCTCAACTTGGTGGCTTGGGAAATGCGATGGAGGAGATAGAGGGGAATGTGGAGACACAAGCTGCTAGAAATCCACGTGAATGTAAATTTGGGCTCTAGATGCGCAGTGGTTGTATAGTGTTTGGTGGTACCGGTACCGTCCACTCGACACACCTTGTCATGGCAACCTTCCGGTACCTCAACACCTTCATTGATGAGGAACCAACTGGGCGCGTCTTTGAATCCCGTTCCAAGAGCTGGCCTCAACTTGGTGGCTTGGGGCATGCGACGGAGGAGATAGAGGAGAATATGGAGATGCAAGCTGCTAGCTATGTTGCTGAGTTGGAGGGCAAATGGAGCGTCACCTTTGGTGAACGGCCACGGATGTCCGCAGAACCAGAGACGCAGATGGCTCTGATGACTACACATCTGCCGACTCGGTCAGCACAAGAAGCAGCACCAGAAGTACCGCCCGCAGTGCGGAATGCTGCGGTTGAAGAGGTTTCTCAGGCCCCAGCCAGCGAAGGCAGCCGTAGCCAGTAGTGTGCTGCCGCCCTTGCATCCGCTTGGCGAAGGGAACCTGCGAAATGGGAGATGCCTGTGACTACTGCCACTACGAGCATCCCCGCTATGTAACTCCAGACAAATGCCAGCGGTTTTTGTTGAACCTCATGTGCCCGTGGTCTTTGCTTGCTTGCACAGCTCTAAATGAGTCCAAAGTGATTAAGTATATTAACTACTATTCAGATTTGCTGGGATGCTGTTGGCAGTCTTGATACATCTTTTCACCTCTGCTATCTTGATTTTGCGGAGAGGGGCGAACTTCTGGCAGTGCTCTTGCCACATGTTCGTCGTTCTATTGAAGTGGCTCAGATTGAAGCTACCAACATCATTGAGATGCTGGAAGCGGAAGTCAGTTCAAGGCAGGCTCCCAGTGTAGATCGTGTGCTACTTCGGACCTTGCGGCAGATGCCTCTATCAGCACTTCTTGGCTTGATCATGGCGAGATGGCTTTCGGAGCCTTGCTTGAACAAGAAGTCGAAGTGCTGCGCCGCCGTCTGGGCTGAACATGTTCTTCTGAGCCATGAATTTGGCACATGATGAGCGAAGAAGGCTCACATGTTTGAAGCTTGCGACGACCTGGATGTTGCTTCCAGGCCTTGAAGGTCCCAGGAGGGTTCCACATTGCTTCCAAGATGTCCCTGCAAAATGCGTCCTTGTTTGAAAAGCACAAAGTTACACGAATACGATGCCTTTAGCCATGAGTCAATTGAATTTTAAATTGACTGATTGATTGGGGGTTTCAAATGGTTTCCCGTGGCCAATACACATTCGCAAACAGACACACACATATATATATATATATATAATATTTTTCCCCTGTATGATAATCCCGTGACTTTCATGCTCCTGGGATGTCTCAACCACCTCTTAAGATACACGCCACACTTCCATCAACAAACCTGCTCCTGGTTGACCTTCAGAGTGTCCATAGCATATGGTGGTCACCCATCCAACTGGGTTTGGGCCAAATCATGGGGAAGCGTGGGGAACCATTCCAAAAGTCTGATCGGAGGGAACGGTGAGCTGAGAGATGGCTGTGTTCATAAACAAAGAAAGGGACCCTGTTGGAGCTACAATTAAATTTTCCCAGCCACAGGCCAGCGTCTGAAACCATCCAGTTTCAGGATACAATTTTGACCCATGCCCAGTTGACTGGTGCTCTCGGTTGGCGTAGGTTGGAATCCTAACAACCCACCACCGAGGAGCATCTCATTTTTGCGTAGCTGAACCGCTGCTTCGTATTTGCTGAAGAAGTTTTTGTTAAGAGAAGTGGATGCTACACTTTGGTGTTCCAACAGTTTGCTGTGGAAAACTCCCTGTGAAAGTAGATGATGCATTATTTTGGCTATAGCCGGTGGTTTTCCATAGCAAACTGTTTGATTACCAGGGGGTATATAACACCGGGATCACCATCACAAAGAGCGCAATGGATTTCCATAAATTTACCACTTCACGTCAAGTCATGCAGTTGGTTGGTCCCATGCTTCCTGCAAGTATGGCTGCGTTCAAACAGTTCCCTTCAGAAAAGATGCGCTAAGCATCCTTGCCTGCCGGCAAGTCTTGTTGAGAAGCATTGTGAAGTTTGTGGGAACCTGGGTCTGAGTCAAAAACGATTGGAATTCCAAAATGGATGGCTTACAAAGGCTTCAGGCGTTTAAGAAGTTCAAGATAAAAAGAAACATATTTAAACATGACAATGCCTTTTGCAGATTCAACCCCAGTAAACAACCATTAATTGCGGAACCAGTTGTGACTCCAAGCTGGCAATGGACCCTGTTTCTGTTTAGCCCCACTTGCCTTGCCACCCCGAGGTTGGTGTGGCGGACTTCCACAAACCGTATCTGAACCCCAACCAGCGATGTCAATACTGGAGAGAGGCGCTGCGTGGAAATTTACAGCGACGAACTGTTGTGTCCTGATTGGTTTAGGCAGCTTGCACAGATGTATTTTTCGGGGGACAATAATATGAAGCCGCTTCTGACAGATGAAATGTCCGAACTATTTGAGGGATTTTGGCCTATCCTGAACCTATACCGATACCCATTGTTGTATTACCCCTTATACTGTCAAGCAACACGTTTGATCCCCAAGGTGGTCAGTTGCATGTGGGGGTAGGTCAAACCTAAGTGTTGTTTGACAACAAACATGACCAATATCCTCAAATCCCAGGTTCCTTAAAAAATGCTGACCCATTCTCATATCCTAAGTATGATTGGTGATAGCCATTCTCATTGATTTGCTGCGTAACCATGCGTAACCCTCTTTGTTTGTTGGTTGAGACCCCTGTTGGTGTTTGTTTTTAGCTGCAGATTTGTCTGTGCTGGCTTCAATTCCTATTTTGCTCAATTACATCTATTTTGTGGCTGGTTGGATCCCGATTTTCTTGGATTTGAACCCATACAATTTACTCGTGAAAGCCTATAGTTTCTTCGGCCGATTCCGTTTGAATCCCAATTTCTTTTGCGCTTTAACTGTTACAGCGTCCCCTTCTTCAGTGGTCAAAGCCTTTGTTCCTGATCTTGGGAAGGTCATCGGACGAGACGCCTGGGTTCGGCAGCCTGGGATCTTTGATGATAGAAATGCTGGGGGAAATATGGGGTGTATCCAACAAGAACTTACAAGAATATAGAGTGTATTTTCAAACTTTTTTAAACCATTGGGTACTCAACATCTCAACTTCAAGAAACCATTTTTGCAAATCCCAACGACATCACTGGCCGATTTTACCTTTTTTAGATAGTTCCATTGTAAGGGGAATCATCCCGAACATGGTTTCACACCATTTCAAAGCTTTCCAGTTGAATGACAACACGCCCAACATGGTGAGTTCCACAGAATCCAGTGGTTTTGACTGGATACAGCTTCGAGCATAGATGATGGTTTATGACGGTTTATGAGGATATTCCCCACGATGCGTAGCTTTATCTCAGACTAGCGAATTATTCTAATTCAGCCCCAAAAACATGAACCACACCACAATAAAACCATATGAAGTGCTGAATGGGAGTGTATCGTCATGTCGCCAGATGAAACCCTTCACAAGAAACACAATGGTTTTTGCCATGGTTTTTGGTGTTTGCCCCACCAATTGATGGGGAATTTCCCTGGTTTTCCCTGGCTTCCCATTGCGCGAGGAGCATGCTTTTCATCCTCTCAGGCGACCCTTGCCACGACCGAGCTACCAGGTGGACGATTCCAATGGGTCCCATGGGTCCCATTTTAACGTTAAGGTATGTTAAGGTTGGTACATCTTCCATGGACCATATGCAGATGGGATTTACATCATGTTGCATGCAACCAACAGCTTGATCCTGAGAATCGGGTCCCATTTTGGCTTGGAAAATGTTCGAACTTCCGTAATATCGTAATTCCCAACACGTAGCAGGGTCTATGTTTGTTGGGAAGATGGTAATCACAATAAGTTCTAGGCAATATTCTTAAGCAGAGGCAACTGTAGGTGTTGGATCACTCTGCTGATAACTCGTTAGGAGGTGGGGCAGCTTAGTGAGTGGAAGTATTGATCCTTCACGTAGCCTTGAATGAAGTGACACATTCCTGGTAGAATGGCTGATGATTTGATAAGATGTTGGCGTAGGTTGTAGGTGTATGTATAAATTGTCCAAATGAACGCCGTGAAATGACCCATGGCAGTAAAATATGGGAATACAGGATATTCACTCATCAATCATCCGGATTTAAGGAGCATAAACCCATGGGGCGACGTGGGTCTGTGTCAGAGTTTCACACCCACTTCGAGCAACAAGAGTGGGGCCTAAAAGTGTTTGAACACCGACCCAATCCCAGATCAGTCGTCACCAGATACCTTAATGTGTTAAACCTAACAATAAACTTACCGTGTGAGGATGACAAATACCAATTAATATTCGGTGAACCTGGGGATGGTTGCTGCCATTACCCATATCTGGATGGAAATGATAGTACTATAGGTTCCAAACCGAGTGGATACTGATAGCATCTGGTCGCAAGCGGATAGGACCTCATGAGCACAAGCAAGGACACTTGGGAATCATTCGGGACAATTTGGGACCTGGGCTCACCCGACGAGGTTCATGGGCCTGCAAATCATTAAAAGGCCAACTGTGCTGGAATTCATACTGAGACTTGAAACAAAACCAACCATCAGTTTGGCCCAATGTCCAGTTCTGATGCGTGCTACATAGGCAGCCTACATCAGAGGCTGTTTCACGATTTTCTGCCAAGGTTTGGATCCATTTCGCTGCCTCTGTTGCATAGGTTGCTGCGTAAGAAACCGATTGCTATCAAAAAGATTCAATCTTTCAGAAAGGGATTTCATCTGTGTTTGTCTGTATTTTTATATTGCACATGAAATCATGTGCATATACATCTAATCTTTAGGGTACTACATCTCATGCATTTTGATGAACCAAAACCTATCTAATCCATATTTCAGGTGATGAAGATCTTGTTTCAGCGACCATGGTCCCAGGACGATCAAAGCTATGTGGTTCAGCTGATGAGGCCTCTTCTCTCAACTGTTGGGGGGTAGCCATGGGTAGCCTATTGAAAACATCACCATATGGGGGTTTCCATCAATGGAGGTACCCCACAAATGGATGGTTTATTTCTTGGAAAATCCCATGAAAATTGATGATTTAGGCGTACCTCTGGAAACCTCCATATACCACCCAGCATCTTGGCTCCGGCAGGCATTCCTTCATAGTGGGAAGAGATGATCATGGTGTGGGGCCTGGGATCTTCGCTGACGTCGAGTATTGAAGCAACAACTGATCAACCACTGCAAGGGGGTTCTTAACCGCAGCTCCAACATCTAACATCTGAGGCATGTCATATCTAGACGGCCGGCAGCGGCCCGTAGGGCCTTGGTCTTAGCTGCTTAGCTTTGAGCCGACGACTGAAAGGTACTGAATGGTACTGAATGTTACTGACTGGTGATGGCGCCAACTGATTTTATCCAAATTTTCGATGGATTTAAGCCAACATTTTCCTGCTCCGTGCGTGGATTCCAAGGATGCCAAAGGTAGATACCCGTCCGGCCACTGTGACTATGCAACCTATCCCTGTAGGGGAGGCTGTCCGGGGACCCGCCAGCCTTGGTCGTTGGATCATCAGGGGTTTACCACCCATGTCGGGTGAATAACGGCGATATTATGGGATATAACAGGGTAATCGTGGGATATACAACATCATAGAACTAGTAAAACCAAAATTGGCCAGTTGTCAACCTGAGCAAGTTGATCTCTGATAGCCATTTATTATTATTCTACAATCTCTCCTGTGGCAAATGGCTGGTTTCCAGCTATGTCTGAAATTTCGTGTGATACACAACACTTTTTGTCAAATGCTAAACTGACGAGATCACTGATCACACGACGGGGCTTTCCATATTTTACCAATGCAGCGAGAGAAGCTCGGGTGAGTTTTTTTTTTTGTGGTTATTCCAGTGGTTGGTGGATGTTCCAGCACCTCCATGTGCCACTAAAAAACACCTGACATCCAAATCATCAAGATGAGCAACGCTTTGGTCGGTGTCTCCCGTTCAATGGCTTTCCATGAAGACCAGGGTTTGCCATAACACTCCCAAAACCTTGGTGCCTTGGTTCAATTTTCAGAAACTGGTTCACATCCATTGACATGCCAGTGTATGGCAGGTTCCTCTGACGAATTCCACTTTGGAGCGGAGTTTGCGCGCCAAGCGTGCTTCCGGAGCCGCTTCTCCCAACGATTGGAGAGATGAGTTGAAGCAGAGATGGCGCCCTAACCCAACCTAGCTGAACAGTTTTAAGCTTTAACAGATTGCAATCTTAATGGCTGAGATGACTATCAAGCCATCTATGCGCCATTGCTTCTGTAGTCATGATCAGGGTTCCCAATTCCAGCATTTGGTGGGGTTCTGATGGGGGGCTAACCGAATTTGAAATGGCTTTGTTTGAACCATCCAAAATTCAAGGTTTCTGGCATTGGGTGCTTCCCAATTGATTATGTGATTGGTGGTGTTACCCCTAATGACTGTTCATATTTAAGGGATGGGTTGAAACCAACTGATTTTGAATGCATCATTTTGTGGTCTTCAGCCGGTTCCATCAAAATCACCAAGGCTATGCAGATGGCGGCGACGCTGTCTTCCATCAGGGGAGACACCGACTTCGGAAGAAGTGGAACACTGAGTACCGCATAGATGGCCCAGTTACTGTAGTTCTGTGGTTTACTTGTTAAACATGGTGATTATCCATACCAGAGGATATCATTGTTGGATATTCTCTCATCGGATGAGGGCTATTGTCATGCATGATTCGGGGATTATTGCTCATAAATTTGTTTGTTCCCTTTCTCCGGATTTTCAGGAATGAGATCCGTTATTTTTTCTTACCAGAGCATAGCATGTTTCCCATTGTTTTCCTACTGTCCAGCAATGTTCACCATTTTCTCATCGTTTTTCCCGCATTTGTTTACATGTGTTTTTCCCTGCCCTTCATCATTGGTTGCGCTTTTTGCCAAGGTGACCGGCTCCCATCGCTGCGAGCACCGGCTTACTCCAACCACCTGCCAGGTGCGGGATATGATTCAATGATGTGTGTTCACATGTACATGTATACATTGTCTATATTTATATTTGCACATTCATGCAAATGTTCACATACATACATACATACATACATGCATACATGCATACATACATATATACCTACATACCTACCTACATACCTACATACCTACATACCTACATACCTACATGCCTACATACCTACATACCCACATACATACCTGCATACATACATACACACATACATACATACATACATACATACATTCCTACATACATTCCTACATACATGCAAGCATGCATACATACATACATACCGACGTACATACATACCGACCTACATACATACCGATCTACATACATGCATAGGTACATGCATACTTGCATGCTTGCATACATGCATACTAGCATACCTTACCTGTGTGCATACATCATCATACATACACACATACTTATGTATACATAACCTCACTTGATCATACATGATCGTACATGTAATCATACATGTAATCATGCATGTAATCATACATGTAATCTTGCATAACCATGCATAATCATGAATACTCATACAGAATCATGCATGTATGCATACATCCATCCATCCATCATACATACATGCATATATACATACATATTTATCAATACGCGTGTAACTATAATATGTATGCATATGTAGACATTGTTTTTGTGTGTTTATTTTTCTTTGTACACACACGGATTGATAATTATATTTACATACATACATATATACATACACATGTATATATACACACATGTATATGTACATGTATATGTATATGTATCGACACACATAAAAAACACTCCCCAAAATTACTTTCCACTAAAGGGCGCTGGACGGCCACTTTCCACTAAAACATGACTATTTTCAGGGTCTACCTTAACTTACTGGGGGTTTATTTGAGCAACAACTATATCGGCCCGTGAAAGCAAAAACACCGCTTTAAACAAGGACAATGGACCCAAAATCTTCACAAACGGGAATGCACACCAGAAAACTTAGAAGCTCATCACCAAAGACACCAGAGAACATCTAAAAGAATCCATGACAATCAACAATAATCACAGATCATCAAAAACGACCAAAGATAATCAGCATTCCAAAAGATACCGTGCATTCTCGCAATTTAACATAGCTATGGAAAATGGTCAATGTATAGTGTGTCTACCTACTAAACATGACCATAGCTGCCATAGCTATGTTGAATCACCATGTTCTATATAATCTTTGTTTGTTGGTTCAAAATTATACTAGTAGGTACCCAACAATATTAGATACACTAGTAGATACACTAGATCACTAATTATGTTGTTTTAAATAATAGCGGACCAATAATAACAGTCCAAGTGGGTAACCTAAGGGTACCACCAGTGGATCAACTCGCCCGGCAGCGCCTTTTTCAAGGCTGGGGCTCCAGTAGCATGCCATCGCTTCGTGCGGAGACCCATCGAGATAGGGAGTCGCCGCCGTTGTCACGAAAAAAAATCCAACCGAAAATTGCGATTTCAAAGCAAACATGGTGACCTGACCAACATGGTGATTTGACCAGCAGAAACTTGGGATTCAACCAATATGTTGTTTTTTAAGCATAAAAGGTTTTGACAAATGAACATGTCACTATAATCCAGCCGGGGTTGAATCAAAAATTTACAGCAACGGGCAAACATGGGGATAATAGATGATAATACGAGAACATGCTGGGGATATGTTTTTTCAAATATATATATATATATATAATAACCTGCTAGCAATTAGAATAATCCAAAGAAAAAACATCAGCAGTTAAATATTCCAAAGTGATACACAACTCGACATTTAGCAGCTATTGAGAAGCTATGTAGCAGCTATTTAGAAGCTATTTAGCAATTATTCAGCAACTATTTAGAAACTATTTAGCAACTATGTATCAGCTATTAAGTATCTATTCAGCACCTATTTAGCAGTTATTTAGCAACTATTTAGTAACTATTGAGCAGCTATTTAGAAACTATTTAGCAGCTATTTAGAAGCTATTTAACAGTTATTTACACAACTTTTTAGCATCTATTTAGCACGTTTTTCAGCAGTTATTTAGCTGCTATTGAGCAGCTATTTAGTAGCTATTTAGTATCTATTTGGCAGCTATTCGAATCTATTTAATAATTGCTTGGCTACTATTTGGCAGCTATTTAGAAAATAGTGAGCAGCTCCTTAGCACGTATTTAGCAGCTATTTAAAAGCTTTTCAGCATCTATTGCGCAGCTATTTAGTAAGAATTTGGCAGCTCTGTAGCAGCAATTTAGCAGCTATTGAGCAACTATTTAGCAACTATTTGACAGCTGGTTAGCAGCTATTTAGAAGCTATTTGGCAGCTATTTACGAAATATGTAGCAGCTATTGAGCAATTATTCAGCAACTATTCAGAAGCTATTTAGCATCTATTTAGAAGCTATTTAGCAGTTATTCAGCAACTATTCTGCAACTATTGAGCAGCTATTTAGCAAATATTTAGCAGCTATTTAGCAGCTATTTTTCAGCTATTTAGCAATTACATAGCAGCTATTGAATAGTATTTAGCAGCTATTTAGCAGCTTTTGAGCACCTATTTAACAGCTATTTGGTTGCAGTAACTATTTGGCATCTATTTAGTAACTACTTGGCAGCTATTTAGTGGCTACTTAGCAGCTCTTTAGCATCTAATCACTATTTAGCAACGATTTAGCAGGTATTTGGAAAACATTCAGCAGCTACTTAGCACGCATTTAGCAGCTATTTAAAACCTTTTTAGCACCTATTGCGCAGCTATTTAATAACCATTTTACAACTAATCAGCAGCTATTGAAGAAATATTTAGCAGCTGTTTTAGCAATTATTCAACTATTTACAATCTATTTAGCATCTATTTAGAAAGTATTTTAGCAATTATTCAGCAGCTATTCTGCAACTATTGAGCAGCTATTTAGAAAATATTTAGCAACTATTTAGCAGCTATTGAGCAGCTATTGAACAGCTATTTAGCAGCTATTTGGCCGCTATTTATCAGCTATTCAGAAACTATTTAGCAGCTATTGAATAGTATTTAGCAGCTATTTAGCAGCGGTTCAGCAGCTATTTAGCAGCTATTGAGCAGCTACCTAGAAACTATTTGGCAACCATTTAGCAGCTATAAAGTGACTATTTAGCAGCTATTTAGCAGTTATTCTGCATCTAGCTAAAAACTATTTAGAAACTATTCAGCAGCTATTGTGAAACTATTCAGCAACTATTCAGCAACTATTTAGCAGCCGTTGAGCAGCTATCTAGCAGCTATTTGGCAGCTATTTAACAGCTATTTAGCAGCTACTGAGCAGCTATTGAGCAGCTATCCAGCAGCTTTTCAGCAGCTATTCAGCAGCTATTTAATAACTCTTTAGCAACTATTTAGCAGTTATTGAGTAAATATTCAGCAAGTCGTTCAAAGAAGTACTGTTTCCAAAAGCACTTCAAGTTTTTTTTAAGTTGATATTTTCATTTTGGAATATTCTAAGTGCAATATCGAATATTCTAATTCTAAGTGCAATGCAGATAGAATATTGTCAAAAATCCAGCCGGGCCTCCAAAAAGAGCCGCTGGACTCTCAAGAATGAATACGTCAATATTCTAAGTGCTAGCCGGCTGCTATATATATTCTGGTACCTTAACGAGGTTTGCCCCTACCATTTTCGGGGAGATAATTATTGACCCACAATTCAAACTAACCAGTAGCTACAAAATAACGGATTTTTGTGGTGATGGTTCAATGGGGTGTAATCAACTATAGTCAGTGGTGATATGATGATATGTGGTGATATATAGTGATATAGCTGGGACATAATCAAGCGTGTGGGGATGGATTTGTCCAAAAATCAAGAGCAAAACATCGGCATCTAAAACGTGGGACGCCCTTAGATCCACTTTTTCCGGACCTTGAACCATCCGACAATTGTTTTTTTGTAATTGTATTCCCAGGCTCGGGTACTCGATTCTGAACCCCCACCATGATTCTTTCCATTTGTTATGGTCAGGAGGGCAGAGGTTCTTTAACGAATTTTGGGTAAGTCTGGGGGTTGAACACATTCAGCATGTAGCCTGGCACAAGTGGGGAACCATGCAATCAAAGGCCTGGGGGGGTACCCGCAAATATTAATACAGGGTTGACATACTCGGTGATTCCAAAAGCTATGTTTGCCATGGTCGTCCGGTGCTGTGTTTTTTACTCAGGTTTGGTTGAGGAAGCATAGGGTATATATATATATCTTCATTCATTGTTCTTCACATGCACATATGTATATATAATATTCATATATCAAAATATTATGTATATATCCGGTTGCAGCCATTCACTTCTGGCAATCAAACACTCCAATGGACCCCCCTAATATATTGCTTTTCCCATACATAAATGAAACCGGGGATGAGTTACATATCCTATGAACATAAACAATGAATGTCAATGAGGTCATGCAGAGTTCCACCGAATGCCCTCCTTCAATCGCATCCTGAACGTCTGAGAGCAGACAGATCTCAGGAGATCGAAGTTCCATTGAGTTCCTCTCTATTTTGGTGTATTTTTATGTGGGTTCGCATCTATATCTCTATCTCTAACGCTTTTCCCCCAGCTATCCCTACCTCTCTATATCTATATGTTTAGGATATGTAGGAATATCTCAATTAAGCCGCATATCAGCCTAGCTAGCGGTGACCTAGTAGCTGGACGTGTGCCCATATGGAGTATCGAGTATGACCTACTCACCGCTACGGATGGAGATCCATGGGCCATATCAACTGGATTATGTCATGTACATATTAGTTGGACTATCCCATATGCTCCACGCATGGAATATTCCCAAACATTTGCTCTAAAAATCACAGAGTTTTGTAGGTAAATGTACCATACATGGAGCATATGGGTATGGATGCTGATGATAATCCAATGGTTCCATGGAATTTTAACTGGGGATAAAATCTGCCACTGTAAGATTGTCAAGCAGTGGTCATGATCAGTCTTGGATGAGTGGTGAAAGAAACAAATCTACTGATTAAGTCCATTTTGAAGGTATTTTCACAGGGAAAGGACCGCCTGCGAATGGAGAGTTTCCAATTTGATGGCGAGGTAAAGGTATATTTTTTTTTTACATTTGGGTTTCTATTTGTGTTCCTAAGAGGTGATTTTTTTGATGGCAACATTTTGAGCAAATTACATGACTCTTGGATTGTGGGAGCGCATGTAGCGAAGTAGGTGGCGGTGGCACTGGTAACCTGGGAGTCTGTGGTGGCAAATCGGCAAGTGATGAGGGTTGAGGGAATGCGGACCGTGGTAGAATAGTTCAGGTAAGTTGGATAAATAGGACAAGTAGGAAAATATATACTTAAGAGAATTGGATAAATAGGATAAGTGGAATAAGTGGGAATGAGATACGTGTGAAAAATAGTATCAGCAATAAGATAAGTAAAAAAACATGATAAGTGGGATAGATAGGATCAATGTGATCAGTGGGATGAATGGGATAGATGAGACAAGTTTGTTAGCAGGGCAAGCGGGATAGATAGGACAGATTTCAGAAGCAAGGTAAGTGGGATAAGTGGATCAAATAGGGTATATTTATATGATGAGTTGGATAGATGAGATGATTTGGAAAACAAGATCAGTGGGATAAATAGACTATGTAGATGAGAGAAGTGGGGTGAATAGAATACACATGATATGTTGGATCAATGTGATAAGTGAGATGAATAGGATAGAGTAGACAAGTGGATAAACAGGATACGTGTTGTTTATTTCTATTTTAAAAACTAAATACGGTAAGTTGGATCAATAGGACAAGTGGCATGAATAAGATAGTAAATTCGATAAATCAATTTGAAAAGTGGGATTAGAAAGATAAGTGGGGAACATATGATAGATGAGACGAAAGTTAAAATAGGTTGGATAAATTGAACACGTGTAGAAGATAGGATAGATGAGATAAGTTGAAGTTGGATAGATAGAGTAAAAGAAGACTCAGCCTGCTGGATAAAAAGGATAAGTGAGATAGATAGGATAGATTTGATAAGCGGGGTAAATAGGATAAGTGGGATCAAGAGGTTTGAACACAGAAAGGGGGATACAAAGGATAGCGAAGACAAGTTGGATAAATGAGTTAAGTGGGTCAAAAAGGATAAGTGGTAAAAACAAATAGGAGAGGGAACGTAAGTTGGACAAAGAGGATAAGTTGGATAAATAGGATAGATTTAAATAGGGTATTCCACATAAGATGTATATAGGATATTTCAGATAAGTTGGATACATGGGACAAGTAGGATAAATAGAAAAGGTAAGATAAGTGGGATAAGTAGGATAATTGAGATGAGATGGTCAAATAGGTTAAGTGGTGTAGATAGCACAGATTTGAAAAGGGGTGTAAAATCAAGAAGTGGGTTAAAGACGATAGATGAGATGAGTAAGGTAAATAGGATAGTTAAGGTAATTTGGATAAATAAGGCACGTTGGACAAATAGGATCAGTGGGATAGCTAGGATAGATTGGCCAGCGGGATAAGCACAAAAAGTAAGACAAGTAGGAGAGATAAGTGGGATAATTTAGTTAAAACGAGTTGAATAGTCAATGTAAGTGGGATAAATGGGTTAAATAATAAGACAATTCGAGTACATAAGACACAAGTGATATATCGGAGGGATAAGATAAGTTGTGTAATTAAAAGCAGTATGATCAGTAGGATAGAACCGATACTAAAAGCTGGATTGGGACAAGCGGAGGATCGGGTTGTTTACCGGGGTAACTAGGTCAAGGGGGATAAATAGGATAGATAAGATATGTGGGTTGAATAGGATAGCTAAGAACAGTTCGACGCATATGATAAATGATAAGATAACATTGATCAATAGGATAAGTGGGATAATAGGGTAGATTCATACGCAGGGTAAATAGGATAAGTGGGATAAGTAGGAGAAATACAAAACTAGGATGAATGCGATTGCTAAGATAAGTTGGTCCAATAGGCTAAGTGGGATAAACATGATGGATGAGACAAGCAGGATCAATAGGATAGTTAAGATAAATTGGACAAATGGTTCAAAATTAGAATTTGGATACATATGATAAGTAGGACAAGTATGACAAATAGGATCATATCAATAGAAAAAAAACGGATCAATCAGACTAATGTGATCCGTTGGAAAGGGATGCCCTTGCCGTCGCCCTGGGCCTGGCGAAGTCAGGTCCAGGTTCCAAGTTGCGTTTTTTTTTGGTGCGGGAGCTGGTTACAGAAGATATCAAATTCCCAATTGGTGCGTGGTCAATGCATCCAACATTATCATGGAGATATCATGGACATATCATGGTTTTGATTTTTTTTGGCGTTGATGGCGTTCAAACCACATTTCCGAACGTTCGCTCAAGCACCGATCCATTGAATCCGTTGACCGTGTTGACCGCCCGTTTCACCCGGCTGGGCCTGGCGCTTGCAGTGGGTCAACCTTGGTTTGGACCATCTGGTCTTGTGATGTATAGCTATGGAAAATGGCAATTTATGTTTGTTTTAGCTATGAAAAAGAGTGAATTTTCGATATGTTCCCTGGCGATGTTCAATTTACCGAAGGGTATCCAAAATAGTTTTTCCCACTGTTCCAGAGAATAATTTATCATTTTTGCTATAGTGAATATTGCACACATATATATGTAATATATAATTAAACATATCACCACCCATTTGGCCCTGCTGGGTGATTTTTTTCCGGGTGATACAATCCGGGAGTTCTTGTAATCCATGATGGGATTCCACATGAACAAACCAGTGTGATGAAATTTTAACCCTGGATTGATGAACCCTGGTTTATGGGGGTATCCAGATAGTGATCATGTGCCACCTAACATGGTACCTCCCCCCCAAAAAAAAACGGGACTCCAGGGTGTCCAAGACTGGGCCCCGGACTGGGTGGTCCAACTGCTTCTGTGACCTTTTGCGTTTCCCAGGCCCCATGGCGTTTTTTTTTGTGAGATGACGTTTCGCAAAAAAGGATGGAGATAGCAGCTAGCAGAAATGTTGAAGAAGCCAAGGTGGTGGCATGACTAATTGGGATTGAGGTGAATGCGAGATTCTTGGCAATAAATTCGGTCCAGCCTAGGAAAATATGGGCGTTTTAACACTTTTGGCAAACGATTGAGGTTCGCACCTGGGTTGGTACGTACCTGGGGTCCGTTGGATCCCAGCATTTTCGAGCGAGCTGACAGGCTCTTGGTTGCCAACAAGATGATCTAGATCTTGATTGAACCACCAGTACTAAAGACTTTCAAGGGCACATCAGTTTTCACTGTGGTTTTGGATCTCTGCTGAACGGCTGGCCCCCCATTTTTCAATATGTTTCAATATGTTTCACATTTTTTGCAGCCGCTCCTCCTCTGGCGTCCGCTAAATTCGCATGCTAAGTAGCAAATATCAAGGTGGCAAAGCAGCGAAAATGGTTCTTGACGCAGTAAGGAAACTGGTTGGCTGTATGAAAATTTACGCAATAACGTTTGGAAAGCATCAAACCATGTATATATGAATCAACTATTTAGGTCGATTTACTTCAATTTGCCCTGAAATCTCTGGCATGTAGAGCATCGTAATATTATCAATATTCATGTATATGTAGTATATATATATACATGATAATTCATGGTAAATACAACTGAACTTGTGACTGTGCAGCTGTCGCCAATTCCAGTCCATCCTCATGCGTCCAAAAGTGCGGAACCTCTGAACATTAAAGGTTTGGTGATGGTCGCATACATTTTGAGATTCTGTGAGACTCCCAAAACACATCATTTTGTTGTCCAACAAGTTCATACAACATGTATCAACATGTGAGAATGTGTCGAATGCATCAACATTGGGTGGCCCCAAAAAGTTCCTGGTTGCTACTAAACAGGGCAAGTAGTCGTGATCCGTGTGGTTCTTTCTGCTTCTCGCCACCCCAGTAAATTTGTATTGATTCTGAGGAACGCCAAAGGCATGCGAAGGCTGAAATTTGTGCCCCTCTTGATTCGGGCTTTCTCTTGATAGCCACATATGTTTGAAATCGTTGACATTTTTTTCCCAATTTAAATATATGCCGTATTAAAAAAAAAAAAATATATATATATATATAATAATTATATATATGCTCCGCTATGCCGCACTCCGTGTTGGCAAAGGTTTGACACACAAAAAAAAACAAAAACATAGTGAATCTATATTCAACAGCACCACAGCAGAAACCGAAACCAATTTATTGTATTCATTGTTGGCTATTAGTTTTACCGCATCCAAAACTCAATCCATGCCCCTGTGGGTTTGTTTGAGTACCCCATTTCATCTCAGCTCGAGAATATATGTTTTTTTGAATGTATAATATAATCAGGACTCTATCAAATAAACCAACTCAGAAATAATAGTTCAATGGTCTGGATCAAATATGAAGTTGCCCATTATTCTCACATGCTCACTATTTATTTGATGCATGATACCCAAAACATGTCTCATCATTATCATTATTATCCCCAGTATTGTCCCATTTATGGTTTTAGATAATAAGATAGTATATAATGATAATAATATGTTCCCTCGTTTGTATACATTGTAGGCCAGCATCTCGATCATTGAACATGACAAAGTCTAAGAGACATGCGATGGCCATATCACAGAGGTTCAGATGCAGAGTTGACACCCCAATGCTTTGGTGTTGCTAAGAAGTGCAAAAGAAAGGCAGACATTTTACACAGACCAAAGCATGCGCAGTGCTTGGCCACGTGGTAATCATTTTCAAGTTTCGGGAAAAGCTGGTCGTAAGAAATGTTCCAATAGCACCGGAAAACATTTCAATATCATGTCAATGATATAACGACCATATAACGACCATTAACGACTCTGACAGCAAGTACAGCAGGAACAAAACCATGAAGAACGCCCGTGGATTGTGGGATAAGTAACCACATGCCTTTCCCCAATGTGATGATTACCTCAATCTGTGAGCTAGTTTTCCTTAAATATGTAGATGACAATGATTATATATATATATATATTGTTAAGATTGTGCCAATAATTATGTCATGATAGAATATTTATGTCACGATATAGCATAAATCATATAATACCCAAGATTATTGGTATATCATTGATATACTATATTCATTGAAAAACCTAATGCTACAATATTTAATAGTATAATATACATTGACATATTATATATATATGTATTGATAAATCCCCAATTTCGAAGCTTCAACGGCACTTGAGGTGTCATGACAGGCCGAAGACCAGGCTCTTCGTGGGGCCACCCAGGGAAAATTGCAGGAGGACACGACGCTTGAACGGTCCGCAAAATCATGGAAAAAATGGGGGAAACCATAGGACATTGGCAGATTTTCCAGTAATGTGGGTAATGATTAACCATTATTAACCATCATTACTTATCATTCATAATGGTTAATAGTGGACAATAGGGTAATAGTGGGATAATAGTGGGATTATTAACTGATTGGTTTGGAACCATGGAATTTTATGACATTCCATTCATATTGGGGATTTCATCATCCCAACTGACGAAGTCCATCATTTTTCAGAGGGGTAGGCTCAACCACCAACCAGCATAGGACATTGGCAGTTTTTTTCGATGAAAATTGGCAGGGCCTTGGAAGACCAAATCAATTAGGTGAGACCACTGGAGTATTCAAAGCCGACTTGGGGATCCCCTATTTTAAGAATCCCCCGTGTTGTTGTTGTATAGAATTAAAAGAACATTGTTTTGTTCAAGTGAATTCCCCGTGCTTGTTGTTTGACTCTCCATTTTTGTTGGAATCATTGAGACTTCATGCCTTCACCTTCAAAATAATTAATCAATCGAAACCCCCGGTCTAGTCTTTGATCTATTCATGAATTGGTTTTCCCTTCTCTGGGCTATTTGAGATGCTCCGCGGCCCAGGCAGAAGAAGCTTTCTTTGAATAATCACAAGGCTGTGACGGTTGACCGGGAGCCCATTTTGTGGGTTGATGTTCCCCCGAAAAACCCCTGGGGAAATCCTAGTGGGTCCTAGAGCTATCCAGAGCTACAGCACAGGCTTCAATGGGGATTGTTCTAAGCTATTACTGAAATGTCTTAACAACTAAGTTGGGAAAGAAATGGAAAGAATGACCGAATCATAGCGGCTACAGATTTCTGGTCCAATTGGGAGATGGTTTCATTCCCAAAGCTCCCTGGAATCACGTGTGCTTTCTTGGGACATGACCTGGGTATCCATGGATCACAGCGGTTGAATCATGAAGATACAACATGATACATGTCAACACACCAGTTGTTCGATGTCAACACATGTCAACACCATCCATGATGTTCAAGAAACATGGGGCAAATCATGGCAATTCATAAGGTTAATGATATTTAAAGATGCTAAAGATGTTAAAGATCCAAGAAGAAACATCAAATGGTCCCATGGTTCCAGAAGGTTTTCTCGCCAGAAGCTTGCCACATTCCACTTTGATTTCCTCACTCTGCTTGGAAGCCACCAGCTTAACCGGTCATCCTGTTACCGGTGCAAATGCCACAAAAAAAATACCCAGAACGGGATGGTAAACGTGCTTTATAGCAACCAGATCATGATCAACCATTTATTTGGAGATATTGAAGATCAAATATGGATTATCAAACATTATTATTATATATTATTGATTATCAAATATGGATAATGAAATATATGATAATCCAACCCAAATGGTAGTATTTGGTAATATATGGTATCTCCATGTATGCTAATATTCATGGTAATATTTGGACATGGCGGGCAGATCCATCTCCACTTGACGCGCATCACGCGGTGGTGCCAGGATGCAACGAGATTTAAGACTCAGTGTTCCATTACCTCCACTGAAGGGACCTATGAGGTGGAGCTGGAAAACCTGGGAAAAACAGAAGCTCCCGAATCCAATGGAAAATTGGATGGACAAATGTGTATGTCTGAAAATGGGGTATACCCCCAATTATAGCCATTTAGTAGGGATAATGATCATTGACCATTGGGTGTAGGGGTACACTATTTTCAGACAAACCCAAATGGAATGTTTTTTTTTGATTATGTTTCAAATGCATTGGGTCAAGGATGGTCAAGGTAAAGGCACTTCGAGACCATTAAGGGGACCCCATGATTGGTCGGTCATCTTGCGAAGCACCCCATTTTTTTGAGGTAATCGTGACAAAGCAGTTGGTTTCTGTAGGGAAAGTGCTACAGCAATTTTAGTTTCAAACCAATCGTGCGAAGTGAATTTGACAACAACCTCAAGCCACGGCAAGAGAAAGCACTGATCCAGCGGCAACAGCGGCAACAGCGGCAATTGGAGTTTTTGGCCATCACAATTTTGGGTTGATCTGCACCCAAAAAGGTGTTGGTAATCCCTCCGGAATCCCCCTGTAAATTAAATACCCCCCGAGCAAACCATTGCTTAGGGGGTCCATATGGTGGGTATTTTATACTAAGAGAAAGGGATTTCTTGTCATGAGAATGAGAGAACCAGCTAACTAACCAACGGTTAGCAAGTAGCACAAGTAGGGATATCTTTAGGAAAATGACCAGCATCGATGGTATATCATGGTAAATCTCATGGTAAATCAACATGGCAACGCATCAAGCTTCGAATCCAGGTTCCACCGGATCCGGACCCATTCGCTATGAACCCCTTCATGGATCCAACATGATCCACCAAACATCACCAAACCAGATGTTCGTTTGACGTGTATGGGGAGGGATTGAGGTTCACAGATGCTGGTGAAAATTAAAAAATTAAAGACCCATGGACCAGCAGGTTGTTCAACTGTGGAAAATCCATGGGTAAATCACCTCTTTGCCCGGTAGTCAAACATCGCTTGTTGGGCACCATGTTTCATAACATCCCAAGCAGGACTGGCCCGGAATGGTCGAGGCCTTAAATGTGCAGATCAGGCGCCTGCGAGATTCTTTGTTGGGCAGAAAATCCATCGGTGAATGCTAGGCGTTGATTTGTTTTTTTGGGGTAACTGTGAATGGGAAAACTTAGATCAAGCTGCTAAAGATGTGTGGCCATGAAAGGGAAGAGCCTGTTGAATTAGAAGTTCAACTAACCAAAACATGGGGATGAAACATGATGAAACCAACACACCATAATTATTTGAGGATTTGAGTGACCAAGAAATGTAAACATGTGAGATTACCTTAAAAGCTTTAAATGGATACATGTGGATACAACAACCAGACTTCATCGGCTGGAGTCTGAGCTTGGTCAATTGGTCAATGGGATCACCCACCAATACGAATGGTAACGATATATCCACTAAATAGCCCAAACGTTCGCTTACATAGCTTACTGATATAGTAGTCATAGTATGTCATAGTCATATCTAGTTCTAAAATGTTAATCAACTAAATTACAGTATCTAGGGGGAAGTCATGAGGATTTTTTTCAGATGCACTTGTTTGAGATAGTACTGTAATGATACGATGTGAATTAGCAAGATGGTAGTGGTGACCATAATTAGCCACATATATCCACTAATATATTACAATGTATATTCCGGCCACAATTGGTATAATGATGTATAATGAACGAGTCGTCCGCACGAAGAAAACAAACATCGGGACCTGCCTAACGAGGAGTTGTGGAGTCGACTTCCATTACAAGTCCTGGCTATTCCCACAGGATCCTCCCAGTTATGATTCGTTGGTTTATAATTCCGGCTACCGATACTAGACTATAGATGTATCCAGCATTCACCATAAATCCATATAAATCCTGTGCTTAGGTCATAAAGCAACTTCGCGATTCACTTCGCGATTCCTCAACTATAAATATCCCAATTGTGTGATGAAAAATCCATTTAGATCACCATTTTTCCACATGTTTCCCATGTTTGGTACCTTGGATTACCATTTCGATGATTTTTCGAACGCAGGGAGATGACGGAGAAGCATGGACCAAACCATGCCAAGACCTTGACGGTGATCAACGAGCTGGCGTCCGTGGCTCCGAAGAAAATTGCTGATTTCTTTGGGAGTGGAACTTATATAATACAATATTATTCATGTGATATTTAGTGATCGAAGGAAGTTTAGAAGTCAAACTTCCGACAATATGGACAGATGAAAAGCAGAGCAGGGCAGAGGCAGAGAGAAGAGAAAGATTAGAAGAGAGAAGATCAGAAGAGAAAGAGTCAGAAG
>Ga0126342_10005957_pt1 | contig 21469 bp, 19 predicted proteins | sample Cyp1metagenome_FD_92528 | JGI IMG/M metagenome (GOLD analysis project Ga0126342, IMG submission 92528) | Coral microbial communities from Lord Howe Island, Old Settlement Bay, Australia - Cyphastrea 1 metagenome | ecosystem: Host-associated > Invertebrates > Cnidaria > Coral ... | reverse complement strand
TTACTCTTTCTCTTCTACTCTTCTTTCTTCTAATCTTTCTCTTCTCTCTGCCTCTTCCCTGCTCTGCTTTTCATCTGTCCATATTGTCGGAAGTTTGACTTCTAAACTTCCTTCGATTATGCATATATCCCATTCAGCATATTGTTCAGAGGGGTTGGTAATTTTGATCCCTTATGAAGATAAGTTGAAGTTAATCGCCAATTCAATATATTACTGTATATTGTTCAAAGGGGGTGGGGGACTTGATCCCTCATGAAGCTAAGTGGTGGTCAAACGTCCGGGTTGGAGCAAACATGTTTGAACAACATATCACGATAGATGCTAAGTGAAGATACAGGCAGTCCTTACAAGTCCTTTGTTGGGATCTCAGCCCCCTGCCCTCTCAATCACACGACCTCCTGAAATGGACGTCATCTTGTAGTCCCTGCGATCCTGCTGTGAGAGCACGACAAACTCCTTTGGCTTGACTGTCTCACAGCTGTCAGCATATGTTACACCAATGATATGTGCGCAAAGCAAGCGTGATCCAACAAAGTAACAAAATAGAAAGCCTGGTCTCCAGAGGTTTGTGGAGGGAAATGGTGGGAAAAGCCAAAACATGCCAAAACTTTACGCGCCACGCCTCACTTTCACATCCAGACCCAAACTCAGACGAATGACAAAAATGAGGATCCAATGCAATACGTATACGATCCTGTTCTACACGATAACGAAGCATATGCAATACATAAACAACAGCCAAGAATGGGTAAAATAATGACTAGACCCCACAAACTTTGCTTGTCGCATCATCCCAAGCCGGAATCTTCCAGGCCAGAAGTTTGATGCAGTGCCTTCCATACTACGGTATGTATCAGCAGCCTTCAAACGGGAACAAACAATGACAAATGTCATGCCAGATTTTCCAGAAACTCGTTTGGGAAAAAAGCATCAAGATGGTGGATCCCTTGCTTCACCAAGCGAGCCCAAACAGGGTGAGAATTGACGGAGATATCATTGGCAACACATTCTTGTGGAACGATTTAACACGTGTAATTATGTACTTCAACAAGGAAATAACCACCCCCCCGTGTCCTGACGAGTGCTGACTGCCTGGGAAATCGAGTTTGCTGTCAATTTTGAGAGTTTTATAAGCAGAAAAGCAACTTCCTCGGTACCCGTGAATCTCTTCAGTTCTGAGCAGTCAAATGTTCTAAAAAATGGGGAAGACTCCAACAGATTCAGCTCCTTCCAAAAACCTGCGCCGCTGTGTTGAAGGCGTCTGGTTGACACAAAGTGGACAATGTTATACAAAGTTGTGCTGGCTTCCTGTTCTACAAGCAGCGCGAGAAAATAAGCCGACGAATCTGCCGAGCATGCTAAGCATCCCACCAGTAACGGCCTTCCAGCCCGGTCCCGCAGGGTTTGCTGCAAACTGTTCGGATCATCCTGGGGGTGGGCCAAGAAGGAACATCAACACGAGATCAACACAGTAGCTACGACAAGCATGGAATGAAGCACAATGATAGTGAATCGAAGACAGAAGGTAGACCAACCAGGCTCTCTCTTCTGCAAGCCCCATCCTACCCAAATACATCCCAAAGCGGACAGTTTATCAAAATGAAGCAACGTGCAAACATGAAAACACCTTTTCTCATTATTTCTCTTATTTTTCAACGTGCACCTCCCTTACCATCTGTGCACCTTGACAAGAGTGCCAAAGTGAGTTCCATCGCTGCCATAGACTTCTTTGGCCTCGAGAAGTTGTTGAGCTTCGATGCATCAACTAGTCCAAGACACGACCATACCTTGAAAGGGATCTTCTTGCAAAAAGAACAGTACAAATGCGAGTTCGGAAAAATAGATAACTGTCTTTTGAGTCTTTTAGGATCTTCTAGCACAATGAACAACGGTAAGTCCTTACAATTATCGCACATAGCAGAACATACACAGTACATGAATTATATGTATATATTTATATTTATAATCTATAATAATGATAACGATAATACTAGTAATAACATAAAATAACAATACCAAAAGAGTAATAACAACTAAACGCTAATATTATCTAATATTAATAGTAATATAACGATTTATTCATGCCGTATTCCTCCATGTAGTCTCCATGTCGCTCCCCTGAGCACCGGGACGTCAGTGACAATGGCAAGTAACGTGCCTGGCGCTGCTCATGCAGCTCACGGTTCGACATGGTCGACATGGTTCGACTGAGCTTAATTCACGACCAGCTCAACCCAAACATGGTTCACGAAGTTCGCCAAACTTGATACCAAGTGAGTTGCGCATGCCCAAAAAGTACTGTAGATAAACCTAGACGAACCTATATAGAACCTTTACCGCGTAAAGACGAATCCATATAGACCCCAAACTTGTGACCTTTTAGACGGTTCCAGTTCATCTGGCAACACTTCATCTTCCGAGTCTTTGACAAACTTTGTTCAACTGTTTGTTCTGTTAGCTGAATGTTGATTGCTGAGTATTGCTGTTTTTCATCAGAGCAAAGAGAAGCCCATGCGCAATTATATAATCTTTAAAGAAAGGCAAACGATTGTGGCTGATGTGAATTCCGGACATGTCAGAACAAGGTCATCACTGGGAAAATTTCTGTAGGGATCTACCAACCTGCAAACTGGTCATAGTCTTTGCGAGTTTTTGCAGTAGCGCTAGCGTGCCTGCACTGTGCAAGGTAATCTGCACTTTGCTCAGACCATTCTCCTGAACCAATGATGCGGTGAGCAGTGGAACACCTGCGACAGCGGCGGTGTTTGTCTCGAAACTCAAAGAGCCATTTGCCAAAACCAGCATTTAGGTATGCACTGCATGCACGGTATCAGGCACAAAATTATGCATGTGCTGTACGTGAACGTGTGCCTGGTTCGCTGTGTGTTATGGAATGTCATGCTATGCAAGTTGGGTATCAAAACCAACTTACAGAAATGCATATTTATATTATATAATATTATGTATGTAATATATGTATAAATATATATATATTGTATATATATTCATAAATATAAATATCCACACACACTGTATATCCATATCGATGCACAAGACTACAATGCTTGCGTACAGAACATGAACGCACCTGATCACAGTCTGAGCCTGTGTCTAAGTGGACAGTCTCAGGGAAATGCCCCAAACTTTGCTTTCCAGTTGTCTTTTGCTGCATGTCTGCATGCTTAGAAGAGTTGTGACACTTGACAAAGACATTCTTTGATATTCTTGTATAGATAAATCTATCACAAAAAAAATGTCATATCAAGTTTTTTCACATCGATTTTACAAGTCTGAGGCATGCTTTGATTGCTGAAGTCATCTTTTGCCCAAGAGCAGAGGTTCTGCTTGTTTCTGGCCTGACAGCCCCAAGACATCAACTTCGAACTGCTCGTGGCCCGTCAAAGGCCCCACAGGTACAGCCAAACGCGTATGCGCTGCGGGGATCACCAGTGGCGGATAAATCGTCGGCAATTCTGGATACCAATTGTCACCTGACCGCGAAGCTGTGCACCATCAAATATGCCATCAAGGAAGATCAAGCAAGATCAAGTAAGAGTTGCTGCGAGTGTTGCTAGAAGTGTTCCTGTAAGTGTACACATGAAATCGAACCAAATTCAAAATCAGCACAAGGACAGGTTGTGCAAATGCCTTTTTCAAGTCTTGGAAGTTTTTACTGACATGAACCTGAACCTGTTGATACCTGTTGAACCTCAGTACATTGGTCAGCTCTGGCAGACTCCTGCCTGTGGACTTCCGTGATAGCGCAATACCCGGTGCCATACCTGGTCCCACGCTGCCCACTAAGGAGCGCATTGAGTTGTGCTCCAAAGTTGGCCTTTGGCTCATCGCAGGATACATCCTTAGGCCAAAGAAAATGCAGAAACAAGCGATGACAAATGATTAGAGAACAAAAGCAGCTAACATATGTTTGAATAGTATTGAACAATCATTGCCGAATTCCCCTCAAAAACACTTCTATAGACAGGGGAATTCAAAGTCCAAACTATGTGCCTGTTTCGTTGCTTCAGGCCACTGTCGGTTGGAGAGCAAATGGCCAGCTGGCGCTTGTTTGCTTTCCAGAATACGCGGATCTCGGCGACCTTGATTCAACAGAGGAAAGCAACGCAAAGCTCTGCAAATTGTGGAAGCCCCAAAATTCAATATGATCTATATCATATTCAGGCACACTGGATTTTGATGGATTTGGATGTTCTTCTCATCCTGAAACGAGCTTCTCTAGCAAAAGAACTGTAGTCGAACTCTTGCAAATTCTAATTTTATCTTTCACAGAGGTACAGTAACCTACCTTCTTGTCCCTGGGACCTTGGGAAATATATATAAGAAGTGGGAAGGAATGAAACTGCATGGAAACGCCACCAATGGAAATGGCACCTATCGTGGAAACTGCATGCAATGATACAACAATCCACTTTACTTCTTGACTAATGACCACGGTAATCCGTGGTGCTTTGTGGGCTGGGTACTTCTCCGGACAGCTGTACTTTCGGCGCTGAGTGAATTCGCGGAACCAAAACTCAAGTTGAAAGCCCCCCCCAAATCACACAAACACCGATGAGGCGCTCGCAGTTTCTGTAGCCGGAAAAAAAATCATGTTGTATAGCGAACTCAAAAAGATTGCGAGTGATGGCTTTAGAACAACGTTGGCCGTTTTCACGCACAACCCCTAGAAGGACCTCCATATATATATACACATATAATTCAACATAATGCAGCACAATTCAACTTAAAGCACTTGGGTAAATGTGGTCAGTTGTAAACCAACCAAACTGATTGCTTTGCTGAGCGCTTTTCGGGTGGCTGTATTGAAGGAACAAAACAAAGGATATAAAGGGATTTGAGGGGGCAGTGGGAAATCAACACTGCCACTTCACAAGGATGCACAGGCAAGGACACGAAGGAACACCATCGAACTGAATTGCAGCGCAATGAAACAGTCCATTGACATTTGCAAAGATGACAATTCACAAAAATGATATTAAGATTATTAAGATTTACAGATCCATAGGCACTTGTGAGTGCAGCACCAGAAATCGTCGGAGAAGAGCAACACATTTGACATGCAAATGATGACGATCATTTTTCTTCATTCTGTTCTTGTTGGCTCACTAAAATTCATAATATACTGCAGCAAGTATCTCAAATGATCTTAATTCAAGCACTGAGTTTCACATGTAACTCTCGGCCGGAACACTACCACACCTTATCTAAGGGATCGAATCCACCGACACCATGGCAGAATACATTGCCGCAGAAAAACAGTAGAAAAAATACGCAATTCCTGCAAAAGGTCACCAAATCCGACCTGAATTCGAAAATGCGGGGTGTGCCATGGTTCCGCAGCGTTCCAGGCCTACCCATCCAACCCGCGTATATGTTCAATATTCTTGTGTTGCGTGATGTTGCATGCATCTATACTAGTAGTACCGGGGACGGAAATTTCACCAGGTAAGGAGCTACAGGGCAAAACAAATGCGTGTTAAGATTTTGCTCTTGACATCTCTTCTCTTGGCATCTCTTTCTCATGGCATATTTTCTCTTGACATCTCTCCTTCTGTTGATTCTTCTTTCTCCTCATCTCTTTCTCTTGGCGCCCCTCTCTCTCTCTCTCTTGACATCTCTTCCTCTTGATGTCTGTTGAAGTTCCGGCTCCAAGAACCGGATCTCGACGCCAAAGAAATAAAATGGGAACCCATGAAAGAAAAATGAAAAGCGCCAAAGTTGTAGAGAATCTCGCAGCGCAAGTATTGACGCACAATTTTGGGTGCGCAAAGCGACCACTGCAATGCAAAACGCAAAACAACCAGTGCACAGACACACCCCACGAGCCACCTTGATGCAGCTATTCACACTACATAAGAAACCTCCGGTTTGCAGAGCGCGAAAGCACCAGCACACAGACAAACGTCAAACTCAAAAGCCACCCTAATGACCCCTAATGCACCAATTCGCTGTGAAACGCAGTGCGCAGCCACAGCATTGACTGAGCAACATTGACGCAGTCACCATACGACCTGCAAGCATAGGGTTGTCAAAAAAAAACTACGTGCAGAGCAGCAAGTAGCAACATTTGCACAGCCACTCCAGTGCGATCTACGACCAGAAAACGGCAAAAAACTTCGGCACGCGTGCACAAAACACAGCAAACCACTGAAATTTCACTTCCATGCGCGGGTGATTGGACCATGATCCAAGAATGATGCGAGACCGTGTCGCAACCTTCGCGCAGCAGGCATTCCCACCCATCTTCTGAGGCATTTTTTATTATGAAAACAAAGTTTTCGCCTGATACCGAAAATCTAAGATGAACATAGATGAACATGTGAGTCCCAGTTGAAGATGTGAATGAAACTCCCGTGCAAACTGTCCTGCTAATTCCAATTTGCAAATCTGAACATGAAACTTCTGTGCTTTTGTGCGAGACATCCTCCAAAAGTACACTACCTTACAGTTCTCTATCCTACTCTTCTCTACTCTGATCTGCTCTTCCCTACTTTTTTTCGTTTTTTTCTGTACTTTTTTTTGCGCTGCTCTGCTCGTCTCTGCTCTCTTACTCTTCTCTATTCTACTTTTCTCTTGCCTAGCCTAATCTACTTTACTCTTCTTGTCTGTACCTAGAGTACTCTTCTCTCCTTTTCTCTTCTCTACTCCACACCTCTCTATTCAATTTGGTTTTCTCTCCTCTCCTCTGCTCCTCCGTGACACGGAAATTTGTCAGAAACACGAGCAATGAGAACTTAAAAAATGGAAACAAACACCGTCAAACACATGCACGATACACTAACAACGGAAATACAACATACTGGAAAGAAAGTCGCGCAACTCAAGTAAATTGGTTTGCCCACCTGGTGTAACCGAGCTGGAGAAGCAACCAGCAAACTAGCGGCGGCATCCCCCATGTATAGCCCGGGCCGTGTCTATACAGGAATAGCCTGGTATAAACTGGAATGGCCACATTATGGGGGTGTAAAAAATGGAAAACCAACATGTTTTGGTTATAAAATCACAAACCAACGTTGTATAAAGTCGCCTGGCCACGTAAAAACATAAAAGTCGATGTGGGTTTTTGAGGATATTTGCGAACGTTTCCCATTACTATAAAGTGAATTGCGCAACATCCAAACAATAATACTTGTGTCGAACAGTGGTACTATAATGTGGAGTACCCAGTAAACAAACATCGTTGTAATATCGATGGTGCTCTTAATCACGTCGATGGAAACATCGACATGATTGTGTGTAGAGATGACGGGCCCCGTTCAAACTATGGGGGAATATATCCTCGATCCCATCGATGGGGAACCCAAAAAACATCGAAACCGAATGAAACCGACAGCCAAGCAAATATCGATATCGAAGTCGTTAACAACATCGATTGGGGCAACACCGCTTTGAATTGCGAAGGGATGGAAGGGGCTGGAAGTGTATAAAGTGGCCCAACCAACATCGATTGATGTTTTCAGGGGCGCAGGCCACTTTGTAGCATTCTCTGCTCGGGAGCGGGTCCAACCAACATCGATTGGTGTTTTTTCAAGGGTGTAACCCGATCAGGCCACTTTATAGAGGCATTCTCTGCTCGGGAGCGGGTATAAAGTGGTCCAACTAAGATTGTTTTTTTTTCAGCGGTGTAACGCGGTCAGGCCACTTTATAGCGAGGGTTTTGCCACAAACATCATTCTGAAGTGGTTTTGGTTTCATTTTGTTTGATGGCTATATTAATCCCCAAACCAGAGCGGTCAGCCCACCATTTCTGATTGCCACGGCAGGCATAGACCATGCTAACCCGTGACAGAATTGGTATGTGTTTGGTGGATATATGAATAGCCCGGTGGGCTCATGAGCCAACACATCTAATCATGTAAATTGTAGATATAAATATCTATAGTTTGTTTATGGTATGAATACCCAAGTTCTTTTACCCACATCCTTGAAGATGCATCAAAAAATGATCGGTTTACAACCAACTTGTACGAGTATATCAAAGCAAAATTAGAGTCATAAACTGTTCGATTTGTATTGAAAAGGGAAGCCTGATGATGATGATGACGATGATGATGATGATGACGATGAAGATGATGATGGTGATGATGATGATGATGATATTTAAATATATAGTTATATATATATATATATTTCTTTAAATATGTCCAGTAGTACCGCACAAGGCGGTGGCGGAAGTTTCAAGGATAGGACACGAGAGGAGAGGTGAGTTGTTGTGATGCATGGATGGCAGAACGAATTCACTGATGGACCGAGAGGTGGTTGGAGTTGTGCTTTGTGGACTGGTTGCGATGGTTGCAGTGGTCACCTCACTCACAACTCCTGGGTGTAGTGTGGTGTGGTGCAGTTGTTGCAGTTGTTGCAGTTGTAGCTGTAGTTGTAGTTGTAGTTGAAGTGTCGTTGAAGTTGTAATTGTCTTAATTGTAGTACTCGTAGTAAATAATTAGTTGCAATAGTTGTAGGAGTTGTAGATGTAAGTGTAGCTGTCGTTGTAGTAGAGTTGTAACTGTAGTTTAGTTGCAGTTGTAGTTGCAGTTGTACTTGTAGTTGTAGTGTAGTTTCGTGGTAATTCTTGTTCTAGTAACGCACTTGAAGTTGAAGTTGAAGAGGTAGTTGAAGTGTAGTTGTAGCGCAGCTGAAGTTGTAGTTGCAGTTGTAGTTGCAGTTGCAGTTGTAGTGTCGTAGTAGTAGTTGTTGCAGTTGTAGTTGTAGTTGTCGCGGCACTTGTAATTGTAGTTGTAGCTGTAGTAATTGTAGGTGCAGTTGTAGTTGTAGTTGAAAGGTAGTTGAACTTGTAGTTGTGGTTGTAGCTGTCGCTCTCGTAGTTGAAGCTGTAGTTGTAGTGGTCGTGTAGTTGTAGTTGAAGTTGTAGTCGTAGTGTGGTGTAGAACAGTTGCAGTTGTCTATCTATATATCTGTTTATCTATTTGTCTTTCTGTTTAGCTATCTATCGATCTATCTATCTATTTATCTGTCTTTCTGCAAGCTTGAAAACGCAGCAAGCCTGCGAGACTTCCTCAATTTTTGGACTTGGCAACATCAAAATGCAGCAATTCTGCGAGACTTCCTCAATTTTGGAACTCGACACCATATCCAAAACAAAACAATTCTGCGGGACTCCTCATTTTTCAAAGTTGACAACATCAAAAACGAAGAAATTGTGCGAGACTTCCTTCAAAAATTGACAGTTGAGTGCAGAGCTGACGGCCTCGTACCAATGCGTTTTGCGATTTTTCCACTCCATCTGTCTAAAGTGCTGCGCCTACCACGAAAAATTGATGCCAGATCATACGAGGTGCTGCACCTGTCACGCAAAATCACCTCAGCAAACCTGAAGATCTGATGCTCCAAAATGCAACCCCTCTCAGGAAATCAGCGCCCGGACCTCCTAACATCTCTGATGAACATGTCTCTTGTACTGCGCCTGCCACGCGAAATCCATCTTTCCAGATTCTCTTCGAATGCCCCACGCCTGCCATCGTTTTTGGAACTGCTACAAACCCCCACGTTTTGCTCATTGTTGGCAAGATGCAGAATCCCTCGCGCCTGCCACGCAAAACCACATCTGAACCTTCAAAAGTGGTCCGAGCATGTGGTGCTTTTAGCATTTTAACTTGGACACGCGCTTCGCGCCGCAAAGGCGTGCACTTTTTCGACATCTCAACCTCCAAAAGTGCTCCGAACCTGGTGTGCTTTGCGCATTTTGACTTCAAAATGTGCTTCGCGCCACAACGGCGTGCACTTTTTCGACATCACAACTTCTAAAAGTGCTCCGAGACTGAGGTGCTTTGTACATTTTGACTTCGAAATGTGCTTCGCACGACAACGGCGTGCACTTTTTCGACATCTCAACTTCGAAAACTGCTCCGAGACTGAAGTGTTTTGTATGGCCACCCCCTAAAGGGTCCCCAGGGCGGTCCCCCACCTACATTAATAAAAGTATTAATCCAAGGGTCCTTATTTCTTCAAGGTACCTCTATTAATTTGTTCGGTGGCGCTTCCCCCCCACCTAGATGTAATAAAGGGTTCTTTCCCACCACCTAAATTAATTTCAGGCAAAATTATTCAAGAGTGGAGGAACTACCATTTCTTCTTGGGCTGGGGGGACCCCAAATAATTTCTTCTAATCAATGCCAAAAATATTAAGACTATCCTCTTGCTCATTGAAGGCGAAGGTGGGAGTAGGTGATTTTGTCTTGGAAATCGTTCCTTTACATTTTGTTATGATCAGTTTCCATGTCCTGATTCCGCCTTACTGCGTTCCACTGCGTCAAATCATTGGCGTGCCCTCCTTCGGCACCGTTTAAAATTAATTTGGGGGTGGGTGTGCCAGTTTGGGACCCAGGCGTCGAGAATCACTCGGAGCTGGGAAAGCCAAGCGCAACAAAGAGGACACATAACAGGGTACACACAACGCAGAAGATACAACAGGTGAGCAATGCCCAACAGGGGGGAATACAAGGGGGAACGACAAGGGTGGAACAACACCGAGACGCCACAACGGGTGAGATAAAAAAAAAGTGACTTTGAAAAAAAAAGTAGAATGCAAAAAAAGTTCTTAAGCACAAGAAAAACAGATGAAAATATTGAAAAGTGAAAGCTACGGTAACTAAATTTAAATATACGGACTTTTAGATATACGAACAGGCATTTTAGACCGGCCACTTTAACATACGGAAACCATTTATTTCTCATATCGCCAACCATGGCTTTCCTTCCTCCCAGCTTGCGTGGACACGCGTAAAATTAATTTGGGGGTGGGTGTGCCAGTACAGGACCCAATGATTATATTGACACTAAATCATACTAAATCTAACCGGGTAGCATTTGCATTTACAAGTAAGAAGATGTGTTTGGAACAGAATCTCATCGATTGTGCGCAATGAGAATTGAAAGCCCATTGAAAAGCCTCACGAATAAATAGACACCCAATCTATTTCTTTCTGCACCAACAAAGTTTTCTTTTTCCCAGCTCGCGTGGCCGCATGTAAAATTAATTTGAGGGTGGGTGTACTGGTTTGGGACCCCATGGTTTGAGTTAGTTTGACGAAACATTGACAAATTAATTCGAGGTGGCCCCACTCTCATTCTCAAGCACTCGCGCTAAATTATTTTGGGCACTCCTAACTTTAATTAATCCTCGGAAAAACTCACCCAATTCAAATTTAATTGAAAAACAAGCCGATAACCAACGGTCCACCTGAATTAATTTCGTTTAGGGGGTGGTCATTGTTTTGTACATCTTGACTTCGAAACGTGCTTCGCACCACAAAGGCGTGCACTTTTTCGACATCTCAACTTCGAAAACTGCTCTGAGAATAGTGTGCTTTGCACATTTTGACTTCGACATGTACTTCGCACCACAACGGCGTGCAATTTTTCATCCCTCATCTGCCCAGCGGGCTCCGCACCCGCCGCTTTAGCGAGTCTACTTTTGGACCCTCCGGAGCCACAAATCATTCGAAAAACACAGTGTTTCGCGACTTTCCTACCTTTTCGCGCACCTGCATCTTCTGTCTTCTGACTCTTTCTCTTCTCTGATCTTCTTTCTTCTTCTCCTCTCTTCTCTTCTCTGACTCTTCCCACCTCTGCTTTTCCATCTGTCCATAGTGTCGGAAGTTTGACTTCTAACTTCCTTCGATAATTATAACTGGTATATGTTTCATATGATTATTTTTGTGGTATTATATAATGATATACATGATAACAATTCTAATTCTTCTTCTTCTTCTTCTTCCTCTTCCAACTGCGCTCTACATAAATGATAATATGTGTAAACAAAATGCTCTATATTTAAAATGCTCTATATTTAAAATGCTCTGCAGCAACTTTCTTTCTATAAAATGCCCTGGCTAAAGCAAAGTTCCGTTCTTAAAGGGCAATCTTCCCTCTATAAAGTGCTTTGCCATGTATAAAGCTCAACAGAAAAAGTATTGGTTCGAAATCATTGGGGAGAGATGTTTCTATAAAGTTGATGGTGTGACATGTTGTGGCCATTCTTGGAAGGGAACCAACGGTCTATAAAGCGCATTGCCGCATATATTGAGTCATTTCCTTGTGGGAAACCAGCCGGGTATAAACTGAAAAACCAACGTTGTATAAAGTCATCTTGCCAGGTCCAAGGGCATGTCTTTTTGCGCAAAACACGGCTTTATCCCCCATGGTTGGTGTATAAAGTGGCGACCGGAACCGGAATCCCACTTTATAGACGCAAAGGATATCCACTTTATAGGGAGCTATACATGTGGGATGTAGCGGCAATCCGCCCGTGTTTGGAACCAGCTTCCTCAAAATTGTATTGAATGCAGCACAAAGCACTGTGTTGATACGACTGGAGACTTCAGAAGTTTGAGCACTGAAAGAATTGGTAGAAGAGGCGCTGCAGGACTAAACTTCGGGAGCCAGGGAGGTTTGAAGCAAAAGTTGATTTCTGCCCACGAGATTTGTCAAAGCGAAACAGTTCAGTTCCGGCAGAACTTGAAATGTTATTGGACTTTTCTGAAAGATATGCTGTAGACAAGCTATGACAAGCTGGTTTCACGCATCTAGCGATGATGCGATATTGATTGGTGAAGAAAAACAAAGAAAACAGAAAGAAGATGAAGAGGGAAAACATGGAAACATCAAAGCACTTGAACGCATTTGAGAATTTGATGCTTTAAGGTTTGCAGACGAGATTCCATCTTGCTTTTCATCACCAAATCCATAGGCCATCCAGTAAAGGCCGAATACAGATGCCAAGAAAATCCCAGCAAAGATCAAAGCCTGGTGGGCTGCAACGGAAAATCATCTGAAATCCTCTACAACAAATATTGCGTTTTCCCAATGATCTTTTATGGAGTTTGGTCTTTCAGGTCCTCTTTATCAGATTTTAACAGCATCCGTCCACATTCTGCGTTCTGTCCCTGTCAAGTTTGTTCTCCTCCCTGCTCTCACCTGCCAGGTGCCGCCACCTACGTTGTCGCGCACCACCTCCGACGGCAAGTCATTGAATAAACTGCAAGTAACAGACACAGAAGTAGCAAATCAAGGCAACGCGGCAATCCTCAAGGCTCAAGGCAATTCATGGCAATTCCAGCTCAAGATTTGATCAATGGACAAACCAAATATGGTGTCGGAGTGAATCTGTTGTGCTGTTGGGCTGATTTTGCTTGGCGCATCTTGAATTTCTTGGCACAGAGGTTGAGGAACAAACAGAATAGTTGCAAGGTGCGGGGGGACACAAACCACAAATGAGCGAAGCTGGATACTGTTTGGCACTAGGATCCTCATCGCAATAGCCTCATGTGCGAATGGAAAGGAGACCATTTCAAAACTCTAATACATAGCTGAACGTGCCCGCTGGGGGAGCAAGTGTTGGCATGGAAAGGTGACTCTGGATGTAGAAGGACTTGGGATTGAAAATGCGCAGTTGAGCATACGTTTTTCATGATGCTTGAAAGGGTGCCTTTGCCTTTTTGCAGCTACTCGCATCGTGCTTTCTTGCTTCATGCACTTATCCTGTGGGTTTTTTAAAGGTGGCTGGATGCTCCACTTGGCGGGGAATTCAACAAAAGCCAATCAACATTCAACCCGGAGTTAAGACTCCCGCCGACAAGTCAACCCATGCATAAGCTCTGGACATGTGACAGAGCGAACAGCGTGCAACGTGGTTGGGCGTAACTCACAAACAAAAACATGACCGCCACCGCCGGCTGAAATGTATGAAACCAACACCAGGAACTACCAGTTGCAGTTCAAGCACCGCATAACATGTTCACATAAGTGAAAAGTCCCCCATGAGGCCACTGAAATGGAGCTGTCCACAACAAACCCTCAAGGTCATGTTCTATGCGATAGTTGATTTAGAAAGGGGCGTGTTATTACTTAGGTAGGTAGATGAATCAGCAAGTACTCAGATAAAAATACTTTGGCAGACAAGTAGGTGGCCTGACCAAAGACATTGCAAAATAATAAAGGAATCCGAAGGAAGGCTCGGGGTGGCTTGGCGCGTGTATATAGTCTTTGAAGCGCATGCGAAGGTTGCAGCAAATCTGCGTTCAGAATTTGACTTTTGTGGGGCATAATATGTTCGACTTATGTTTGACTACGACAACTACGATGCATCAGGGCTCAGGGTATCACATCGGGCAGTGTGACCAGCCTCCTTGTAGAAACTCCACTCTCCGGCGCTCGCTTTTTCCATGATCGCCACCAAGCCCACATTCGCTGCCTTGGCTAAGCAGGAAAGACTATGAACATGGACGTCATATCCCGTCGCCAAAGCAAGAAACATAGTGAAACCGCACGTAGGAGACAGCTGTCTGACAGCCACCAACCCCTGTCCCATCTGTTCTGCTACAAAGCAAGAAAAAATGATGGCTTTACAATAGGAAAGACATGGAAAGACAGCTCTCCACAAAAAGCTGCAGTATTTCCATGCACAAACCTCTTGAAACTGTGCGATTTCAACGACAATTTTGTTGCTCCTCTTAGCATCGTCATCGCCTTAACCCGGTGGAGTGTCTTGATGTCCTCATCTGTCCTCTGTCTGCGTATGGCTTTGGTTCGCCCCGGGTTGTGACAGTATGATTTGGCCCGATCTTCAAGTTGCTGATCTCTGCACCAGTGAAATCGGCATCTCAACCTGCTCCGTACTCAGCACCCAATGGCCAGCACAGCACACATGTGGCCGAAACGGGCCACTTCTAGCGCACAGAATACAAATCACAATATATATAATTCACATTAATTCACAACATTATGATAAGCCAGTACCTTCACATGTAGCCAGAAAATAAAACATCAAAGGCTTAGTCCACAGCTAAAAAAAAACAAGTGTGCCTGGTGTCGAATGTGGGGTCCTTTCACGGCAGCTGCCTGGCGCAAGCTTTAACTTTAACCACTGTTCAAGAGGCATCAAGCGGCTTTGCCAGTGTGAGAGGCATTGGGATTGAGGCGGACTCCCAAGCATGAAATGTCACATGAAAGCATATGGAAACTCTCAGTTGGCTCTCGATTGTGTCAATTATATAACTCTTGATTAATATCACTGATATCACAATGAAATCGCTTTGCAAGTCATGCCTGCAGCAGATTCAATTGGACGGGCTCTGTGTCCAAATCCACGGCACAACTATGACTTCCTTGCGCATGGAGTTGCACTGCCAGCACTTTGATGCCGACTCAACATCGGAAAACATTGAAACAAACATCTTCAATGATTTCATGGATTCACTATCTTCGTTCCATTTCTCTCAGCTCAAGTAAAATTAATCTGTTCCATATGTTGAAGTGATGGGTCAAAACTCTGGCAATGTGGTTGAACATCAAAATAGCATGTAAATTTTAAATGGATGTTCCCCCCACGTTTGGCCCTGTATCATAGGGCGTTTAACCCAGGCCCTCCAAGTCGCATCATCTCCACAACGAAGATGCATCAAAAACAGCGGGAAAATAAAACTATTCGGATTTGTGAATCTGAGATGCTTAGCCTGGTAAGTACACATTCATCTATCCTATGGGTCTGTGATTCTTTCTGTTAATGATAGGAAAAAGTTGTTTGGCTTGAGATGCCCTTTCTTGACACTTTCCTGTTGTATTCAAACTTGGTCTGGCGAGTGTTGCGAAATGCTGCAACATGTTGGGCAACATGCTGCAAGTCAAAGAGTTGTTCTTTCTGGGCCTTCAGCTGCACTGGAGCAAAGGAGGAGCGCCAAGACCCCCAGCATGGCATCGGCTGCTGATGCCTTCGTTCTGCGTTTCAAAAGGGCAAAAGGTGGAATAGCTGCTCATCTACTTAGTAGCTGCTCGGGAGCTGCTCATTTGCTACAGGGTGCTCTGCATCGACCTTTCACACAAATCTGCAACAATGCATGCCAATCTTCCTGTCGCTGATTCAAAAGGTCTGCCGGAAGTCAGGGCAAGGAAATGAAGACGGGGATGCGGCTGAGACACAAAGTGTACAAGTCGTTTTTATAGCAATGAGCTACCTATGGCTAGTCTTGTTCAGGAGGACGGAGAATTTGACAAAAAATATGACTGAATATGTAGATAAATCTGTTGCTGTCTTCTTTGATGCGATACGGGTATGGAGACGTTTCTGTAACACGCCGGAAGCACAGACTGGCTTGCAGGGTTTCAGTCCAGTCTGTCTGAGCCACAATGGCACAGTTGCATAGGGGCCTTGTATAGCTGTCTCAACCCATAGGCAACATGACCTGGATGAGCTACCTCAAACCTGCAACATCTGTTAAACCGAACATGTAAAGATCATGAAAGTAGTTTGTGTGATGATGTGGCTGACTCTTCGTCTCTCCTGGTACTATTGTCAGAAGCCTCGAAGCTTTGTTTTCAGGGGCAAGGAACCAAATTCATTCACTGCGACTTCCCTGCGGGTGATATCCACTGGAGGCACAAAGGTGGCTCTACCATCTTTCTCAACAGCCGCCCATGTATTGGACACCTTCCAGCCAACAGCCAAGTTCAGCCGAGCTTGGAGATGCCGGGATTGCGAGTTGGGCTCAGGGTCGCTAAGCCTAGCTTGGTCCTGCGACAGGTTTCATGTCTTTGCTTCTGCTAAGCTATAAATGTGGACCATTGTTACTAATTGTTACTCTGGTAAGCACGAGCAAACATTTGAGCCAGATCGGGACCAGTAGGGTTCAAATTTCGATTGTCAGCCAGAGACCTTTCTCGCCCTTTCTCCTACCGCTTTATTGCTATTGTTCTGTCGGGATTCTTGCATCGTCAATGCGCCGGAGCTATTGGCACAGGCAGAATCATGACAGTGCTACCCCTGAATTTGTGCCAGCACATCGCAAGCTGACACACTGCTGCCATGCAAAGCAGCTTTGGAATTTCAATCTGGAGGAACATGCACAGAAACATAGAGAACCACCATTTGTGATAATGAGACTTCTGAATACTTCTGACCCATTCATATGAACTACCATGGAGGGAATGGTTTTTGGACCGCTTGGATGCCTACCATGGGCCAGGGACACCAATGGTATATCGGTGTATGTCGCATGGTGCACTACAACAGCTCTTCCAACTCCGCGCTTACCAAAAGATCCAAGAAACGCGCCTTGATGTGGCGTGGCAGTTCCCACCTTCACAGTTTGCTACACTAAGCACTGTACAAAAACTTCAGGTAAGTTCAACATTGTAACGCATGCACTTGCGGAAATCAAAAGTCTGAAACAAATCAAAGTTCAGAACTTTGAAAACAAGGACGAGCAATCTTGAATCTGGCAAACGTTTGCAGATACTTATATATATAAATATGATTATATATGTCGAGTTCGAACCTGCTTTGACTATATAATTTCCACAAGTTCAAGCTCGCTATCTTTCAGCATTCCAAATTCTCCAAGGGTGCTTTACCCTCGGAACTACAGCTACCCATGGCCCCCCCATTGCTCTGCAATGACAGCTCCTGGCAGGTGGGTCCACTCAAACTGTGAAGAGACTATTCGAAAAGGTAGAGCCAGAGTTCCTTTCTGGGCTATATACTCAGAATACTCACTGCGAAAGGAAACAAACACGAGAAATACCCCAGACACCCTGAAATGAGACAAACACAAATGCTTAAGAAATGCTGATTACAGAGCGGTGCAGAGCAGCGCAGAGCAGTGTCCTGAGAGCAGCAAAGCCACAGCATCAACCTCTTGCCCCGAAGGCTTGAAGCTCCTGCGCCGCGGCCTGGCAGAATTCAAGGCATCCGAATCTGTTGGGATCCGTCGGGATTTGTTACTTTTGTATACTTTCTCAGGGTGAAACAACTGAATACAACACAATGTGAACGTGCAAGTCAATCCGAACGTCCACGCAGGACTATGCACTGCAGAGACAAGTGTGCAAAAGCAACGCACGAACCACTAATATCCACTAATCACTACTTAAGATAGTACCCGATTAGATTCGATTACTCTTGTGAGATTTGCGGAAGGCGTTGAACGGCGTTGTGGACGGTTTCGTGGACCAAGCCCCCAGGACCCCAGGCCTGGAGAAGTTCGGGTGGCAGGTTGGCTGGCGACACAGATGGTCCAGGCTGCATCAACGCAGTTGCAGCTGCTGCACCAGCTGCAGCCACTGCAGCCGGCTCTACTGTGATCGAATATTTACCTCTGTAGCTTGGCATGGACTCAGAGGAGAAGCAAAATGTAGCAAGCCGTGTGCGAGTCAAAACTAGGTAACTAGGACTTAAAATGACTTAAATCCCTGAAATCACAAAAAGGAGGAAAACCCCCATAGCCCAGCTGCAAAATTCGTGCCAAGGTTCTGGGTCGGCTGACACGAATACGGCGGCCAAAGAGTTCCTGAGACATGATGGATGCAATGACGAAGCCATGCAAGCACACGATGCAGGCTACCCGCGACTGCTCAGTCCCGTCAAACGCAAAATTGCCCTGTGCTCAGTTTGCTTCAGAATGTAAACATGCAAATGATACTGTTACTGTAAGCAGTTTACATAGCCAGTTAATTGCCATTGCAATCACAGACACGTCTGCGGGTGTTAATTACATACCTTCACGCACCTTCTCACGCACCAAGCATCTGTGTCATCAAAAATAGTGATTGCGCGGGTGGCAAGCTCTGCATTTTGAAACTGCACAAAGCAATACCTGCCGCACGCCATGAGCGACACCTGTGCAGGGTGCCTTTGGACGACAAATGATTGCAAATATGACAAGTGCATCAAATGCCAATGCAGGAGAGTAAGAAGCAAAAAGTTTCTCAGATGGAAAGCCAACACCACAAATGGATACAAATGGAATCTGCTCGGTTTGCTCAAATTGTGCACCAAAAAAAGGCGCCTTGGTGATAGGCGGTCCCAACTCAGAGGAATACTCCGGCAGCTCATGCATTGCAGGCTCCACCAATTCACGAATCACCTGACGGGCCAAACTCGGTATATCTGACTCATTTGGATTGATTTGATGTCTTCACTTTCACGCTCCTGAGTCTTTCTGCCTTTTTGTGCACCAGTTGATATCTAAACTTAACATTCATGATGCCTGGCTAAATAAAGGACAGGAAAATAGCAAGCAAACCGAGACATGGAAACCAGTACGATACAGTAAAAGCAGATTCCTCCATCAACAGGTGAAAAAACTGGGATGCCCCAATGACATCCAATGATTCCATAAGTTGTCATGTGTATGTGTATATTACATATATATATACACAGTCTACACACATTTAACATGTACATACATATTGGTGTTGTTCATACGTGTTGCTACTGCAAGCAGCAAAAAAACCTCTAAGTCTTGAATGCTCACATGCTTTAGAGTCTTGAGTGCTCTACTCAATCTCTGATATCCTCAGTATTTTAGTTGGATACTCGCTGCAGTTGTAAAAGACCTCACAAAAGCTTTGAATCTGTCCTTGGAACGCTTGAGACCCTGGAGACCCGCAAACCTTGAGACCTCACTTGTGAGACCTTCCAAAAGCCTGACTTGGAAATCGTTAAAAGCGCTGATCTGGAAGGACCTTGCATTTGCCTGGAACGTCTAAGAAAGACACCCTGAAAGATCGAGAACATCCTCTTATATTGCACCTGCAACTGTGATATGACACACTACCTGCAAATGGGCGTGCAATATCCTTTAGAACGCTCATGTATTGAGGTCCCGTTTGCACTCGTGTTTCTGCTGATTCGTGGTAACTGTCAAATCATTGTTGAATTTCCTCATATTCTTATTCAATGTCCTAGTTAAACTCTAAGATGCATGTCTATCTTGAAATTCACTTTCAAATATTCACGTGGAACTTCTCAGGGACCGGCTGCCTGAAAGATCGCAAAGGTCTTTCAAGTTTCTTTACATTGCATAAACAGCAGGCCAAGGGGCCGAGGAGAATTCCACAAACCGAGAGCGACAGAATCCCAGCAACAGTAGCTCTCAGTAGCATCAACGGTGGTTTCACAGCAACATCAACAACAACGAGACAAGGACAAACATCAAAGATTGAGTGGTAGCATCAACTGAGGCTTGGCAAAGCAAGAGGCGGGTACAAGAACATTTGTTTCAAACAAGCAAAAACAAACCAACTCAAACAACGCACGCGTGAATACATACACACATACTTGCTCAGAACAGTCATTGCGAATTTTGATGTGGAATGCATCTTACGTGCAAAAAACACCCCAATTAGCCTGACAGAAATTGGTTGAGGACCAGAGGCGAGAAAAAACACGAAGGTATTCTTTCTACGTCCTTACTAGATGCATCGTATTAATCTGATCCAAATCGTTCTCCCTCTATTGACAGCTGAGAAATCCAGATCGCGGCAACAGTGCAGAAATGAAATGAAAATCGAATCGACTTGCCGGTTCTTGGCTTAGCCGGATGCCATTGATACGAAAGAATTGATTCTGCAGGTACATCACCAGGCGTCCCTGGTGATATCCTAGGATCATATGAGGAGCTTCGTTGGATGGAGCCTCATATGTCCGCTCCATCCCCCTGCTTGAAATGAAATGAAATAATGCCGACAAGAATCAGGGATAGAAGTTTAACGTCTTGTCCCGTGCCAGAAGTAAAATGAAGAAGGAACAGGTAAAATCGAAAGTAGAAGTTTTACATCTTTTCAGATGGTTCACACACACACAGACGCCCTGCACGAAATGGACGTTGAACCTCAAAAACAGAGGAAAAATTGCGATTTTACTTGGCCCATCGCGACCCTTTCGCACGAAATGGACGTTGAACGTCAAAAACTGAAGTAAAATTGCGATTTCACGGGTCCGGTCTCTGTGTGTGAAAGTGTTTGTGTGTAAAAGTTTCTGTGTGTGTGAAAGTGTTTCTGTGTAAAAGCTTCTGTGTGTAAAAGTGTCTGTGTGTAAAAGTGTCTGTGTGTAAAAGTTTCTGTGTGTAAAAGGGTCTGTGTGTAAAAGGGTCTGTATGTAGAAGCGTCTGTGTGTAAAAGCCTCTGTGTGTAAAGGAGTCTGTGTGTAAAAGCTTCTGTGTGTAAAAGCTTCTGTGTGTAAAAGCTTCTGTGTGTAAAAGTGTCTGTGTGTAAAAAGGGTCTGTGTGTAAAAGTGTCTGTGTGTAAAATGGTCTGTGTGTAAAAGCGTCTGTGTGTAAAGGAGTCTGTGTGTAAAAGCCTCTGTGTGTAAAAGCTTCTGTGTGTAAAAGCGCCTGTGTGTAAAGGAGTCTGTGTGTAAAAGCCTCTGTGTGTAAAAGCTTCTGTGTAAAAGCTTCTGTGTTTAAAAGCCTCTGTGTGTAAAAGTGTCTGTGTGTAAAAGTGTCTGTGTGTAAAAGTGTCTGTGTGTAAAAGTGTCTGTTTGTAAAGGAGTCTGTGTGTAAAAGCGTCTGTGTGTAAAAGCTTTTGTGTAAAAGCTTCTGTCTTTAAAAGCTTCTGTGTGTAAAAGCGTCTGTGTGTAAAGGAGTCTGTGTGTAAAAGCCTCTGTGTGTAAAAGCTTCTGTGTAAAAGCTTCTGTGTGTAAAAGCTTCTGTGTGTA
>Ga0126342_10005956_pt1 | contig 21471 bp, 23 predicted proteins | sample Cyp1metagenome_FD_92528 | JGI IMG/M metagenome (GOLD analysis project Ga0126342, IMG submission 92528) | Coral microbial communities from Lord Howe Island, Old Settlement Bay, Australia - Cyphastrea 1 metagenome | ecosystem: Host-associated > Invertebrates > Cnidaria > Coral ... | reverse complement strand
GGGGTGGGGATCTGTTAACGTTCTTGGTAGGACGTCTTACGTTGTTGATGTTGGGTCGACGGTCTTGGGTTGGGGTGGGGTGGGGATCTGTTAACGTTCTTGGTAGGACGTCTTACGTTGTTGATGTTGGGTCGACGGTCTTGGGTTGGGGTGGGGTGGGGATCTGTTAACGTTCGTGGTAGGACGTCTTAAATGATCCTAATGGGCAATGCAATAATCTAATTTCAAGATTGCTGTGGCAATTTCCAGAAAGGTCGACGACGAAAGTGAGTTGGGTTACTGGGAAGCATTTCTCCTGTCGCAAGTGGACGATTGATGAAAGAAGAGGCAAAAAACGATAATGTTCAGTGTGCGGTGCTGTCGTATGGTGGCCATGAAATCATTCGTTGAAAGCGCGGGGTAGTTTCAATCGTAAACCCTAATGCATTGTCATAATGTAAGTTTGGTCGTTGTTTTGCAGTCTTTCAATCTTGGCTACACAGTCCCCACTGACATGTGCTGCGATAGGACCTGTAGGTCTGTACTGTCCATGAATTCAGTTGTTGAACATGCCCAAAAGGGTGCAAAACATGAACATGTCAACAAGTCCATGGCTAGATAAATGTGGGCACAACTTGGCAAAACCCGAGAGAAACATGCCCCATATGGGCTGCGGTTTTGTACATACCCTATACTTTGTTGAGGCTGTTTCTCCTCGGCACAGTGGGCGTGGGCTGAAAACCCGGACAACAAGGTACAATGACAAAAGGAATGTTGTCGTTGCGGATAGTACCTTGGATTGGAAATGTTGAACTATCGGTTTAACATATTTGATACATAGTGGCTTCGTTTTTGTCACAAGCGACGGCAAACAAAACTCGGACTAGAGTTGCGGTCTCGGACTTTTTGACCATTCACCACACACCACACACTTCAATCCTTCGGTGGCAGTCTCGCTAACCGGTGTGGGTAGGACTAGTTGTCTACAAGATCTCCAACGATTTGATCTTGAATTGCACTGTTTGAGGCCTCTTTTCAATGGTCCTAGAAAGCCTTGCTCTTGGACTACATTTGGATTAACATTTCCCGAAACATTTGGATTTTTGTGCTGTGAGTCGGCAGAAACTTTGGACCCGACTCTTGGCGCAATTGTGTCACTGTTGTACCATTCGCACAGCTCGTGTACATTTCGTCCACTGCCTTGATGAGAAAAATACGTGACCGAACATTTTGTTTCGTGAACCCTCACGCATCCTACTTCAAAAACCAATTTGGTATGATGCCCCAGGCAGCTGGATGGCACACTACAGTATCTACTGTTGCAATCTGCATTGTTTATGGCTGGTCAAAAACATGAGCTCTCGTGACAAGTCTTTCTTTCGGTTGTGGTAATTTATTGTTGGGATGGTGTCAATGCTGTTGATGTAATGGTCGCTTTTCCTCTTGTTCTTATCATTTTCTGCCCTAGTATCACTAGCGTCTCACAGTGAGGCTGTTTTCTTTTTGTCTCTGTCGGTATCTGTCGGTTCTTTGTTCTCGTCGCTCTTCGTTGCTCTTCGTTGCTCTTTGCCTTGTCATTGCCTCGGTGTCTGCTGTCGCTATGGGATCATGCACTCCACACGCTGTCGCGGTCAAAGAGATCGCATTCGCTGGGCTGCACAGTTGCAGTGTTTGTTCCACATTCAGCATGTTCAGCATGTTCAGCACTGACATTGTGCATCTTTCTAGTTTCCATATGTTTCCATCTTCATTTCCTGAGAGAATGCTTGGATTTTGAGATAGCTTGGTTGCCCCTTGTTTTTGTTCTTAAAAAAACATTTCTTCTTTTGCGATCGCAGTCTCCTATGGATGGGACGCCTGACGTTGCGACGCCTGACGTCCGCATGATGTTTGTTAGGTCCTCATGTGGCAAGCCTCGTTTCCAAGTCGGTGGTTTGAACCTATCCCATCAAACATATTCTGGTCGATTTGCCGGGAAATCATCGCAGATGGCATATTCCCTGCAATCTGTGTGCTTCCATACGTGGGTTCAAAAGCAACACAGGTTGTGAGCGGTTTGCATCCTTTCTCTACAAAAATCATGCGGACACATTCTTCGATTCTCGTAGCTGGCCTTGAGAGGTTTGACTACTTTGCGCTTCACTTTCCCTCCTCGCTTAGCGCCGCCGCAGCAAAAGCTCGAAAGTTGCGAAAACGTTGAAGTTCCGCACAGTTCAGTTGTTGCTATGACATGGCCGAGTCTGCAACAAAACAAGCATTACTATTTAGTATTTTGAGATTATTTTGCCATATATGTTCAAACATTGTTGACGAAGCCTTGATGTTGCCCTGATGTTCGCCTTCGTTGTTGCCGTGGTAGTTTCGTCCGCACCGCCCGTTGCCGTGTGTGCCGTCTGTGCGGGTGAAGGTGACATGAGTGACTCACCCACAACAGTTATGCCACAAGCGACAGCCAGTCCCTTTTTCATCGGACAGCAAGTAGCCTTTCATCCGCTCGTGAAACCCAACGAAACTCGGTACAGTTGAGACACAACGTCACAGAATCCGTGAAGGCCAAACAACAGCAAACAACTAATAGGATCTAATAGGATCTAATAGGGATGATTATGAATCCACAGTGAGAATGGGTTGCTGGTTATAAATCCATAAGCCGTGGCATTCAAGCTATCTTTAAGCATGAACTCCATGCTGATTACCAAACATTTTTCTGGTGGATATTGATCGCCTCATTGCCGTGGGAATTCCTGGTGCATTGCCACCTTTCAACATGCTCCGAAGAAATTTTGGGAAGATGGATCCACCGAATCGAATCAAAGATGAAAATTGGATCCAGAGAATTCTTTGTGCGCAACCGAAATTGAAAATTGGATCTGCACAGTGGAAACTGCAGGATCCATTCTTTCGCTTACATGGAAACAGCAACAGCAGAATCAAATCACAGATACTGTGACTGTTGCGCGCCAAGTCGAGTGTCAGCAGGGAACATATTTGTTGCTTTAAGTTTTTCCGTATCGAGTCCATCAACATAACTCCACTGTGAGTTCCGATTCAGCTTGGGATTTGGCAATCAAAATCATAGTACTCCAGGACCCTGGCAAATCCAAGACATGCTGGTATCTAGCTGATGAATTCAACTGCATCCAATTGGGTACTGATAGACGAAATCAGCAAATTATGGGTCCTAAGCAACACATCTTTGGAAAAACTCTGGCCTTCATTTGGCTACAGCTCAAACTCGCGGCCTGCAACACTCGGATGCAAATTAACATCCAACGTCAACTGTTGCGAGCTGGATCTTAAAGCACTGAATTTTCCTGGGCAAAGCTCTTCATTTGCCACCTCAACAAAAATATGGCGATTGGCAGAGCTTTAGAACTTACCACCGAAGATCCTCAATGGTTTGTCGTAAATTGGGATGCTTTGATTATGATGATTATCCCCTCTCTGGATAATGATAATGCTCAGGATACCACGAAACTCCAGCGCCCTACTGGGAGCGCTGTCACATAAATAACAAGTACTCGTGGCAAACCCCTTTCTGCCCTTAACACTTAGATCGACTACCTCAAATGAGAGCTAAATTTGGCAGGGTTGGTCTTTACGGTTGATTCAAAATATTCAAAGTTTGAAGTTTTCTTAATATATTGAATCACGATTCCCCTTATAATAGACCCTGGACCCGGGGGGCGCCAGTTTATAAAGAATTACGTTATAAAATGAGAATTCTCCAAAATAAAAAGTTATAAAATGGGAATCACGACAAGTGCAATATACGGTCCCTTGCAAATGGCATCTTATAATGCGCCCTGGTGACGCTATAAAATGGCAGTTGAAATCAACGACATTTTTCAAAACAAATTTTAGGTTCTGTGAGTGGGGAATTTAATGGGTTTTGATGGCTTTGGCATTTTATAAGTTTTTTTAAGATCATTTTGTAAGAAAAACAACTTTGCAAAAACAATGCACGTCAGATAAAAAGGGATCATTACTTTATATGGGTGTTGGTGAAAGAAAAATCCAATCTTTGTGACCCCCGGGTCTGTTTTTTCTTACAAGACTCATGAATTGTGCTGTCTTTTCAAGGTACCTGGGAGGCACCCACCTGTTTTTTGGGTCCATTTTTGAGAAACTGGATTCCTTATAAAATGACCCGGAAAAGCGCCACCCGGGTGGCGCCATCTAGGAATATTAAGAGGGGGATGAATCACGTGTAGATTGAGGCCCTTTAGGCCCTTGAGGTCCTAGAGGTCCTTGAGGCCCCGGACATGAACACCACAAACACTCAGACGATCGATCCGTGACATCCACACGAGGTTCGGGTTGAGGTCGATCATCCTCCGAACAGAAGGAACAGAAGGAACCAACTCCAAGCTATTCCAAGCTCAAAAACATTCAAAAACCAACAACTCGCCCTCAAAAATGCTTGCTCAAAAGTTGCTCAAAAGTTAAGCATCGTTTATTCAGTAAGGTCCCATGGAGATCTAAGCGGCAAAGTGTTGATCGAACAGTATTAAAACATCAAAGAAAGGGCAGCCAGCTAGCAGCACCCCAGTCGCGGGCAGCCCAACACAAAAATCAATGGGAGCATCTCCAGGGACCCGGCAATCGATGAGGAAGGCAGAGGGGTGACACACAAATGGACACAACAAGGGGGGAGAGGAAAAGGGCAGGGAGGAATGAAACAGTCAACGAAAGAGAGAGAGAGAGAGAGAGAGAGAGAGAGAGAAGCCAGAGAAAGAGGAAACAAAAAAGGGGGAGAAGGTCAGGTACCTAGAAGAGAATTGATGAGGACCTGTGATCGGTACTTGATCTTTGATTTCATCCTTTCATTTCTTATTTGTCTTGTTCCATTCTTTTTTCCAGTATGATGTCCTGTCGAAGTTCGAAATCTTCCAATTTCTGCATTGTCTCTTTGAGCTCAGCGAACTCTGCCTTGGCATCAACATGCTTCACATATGGAGCCTCTATCCTATCTCAATCACCTGCATAGTGATATTTTAGATCATTACTCTTCTCATCGTTTTTCTTGCAAAAGGTTCAAACAAATGTCATCATGTAAAATCTGAGCCCTAAACCATGTAAAATCATGAACACCTATACCACTGGGTCTTTCCAAACTTCGCAGGACTCATCAGTTTGGAATGTGACTTGCTGATTTTGCTGATTTTTGCATTGAGTTTGGGACCACAATTTGATCCGCTGAGGACTTCATCTCCTGTGGGGAACCATGGCCGGTGAATGGTGGCGAAGGGACCCCCAAAACACGCGGCAAATTTCTATTGGGTTACCCTCTGGTTATTTAACATAGCTATCGAAAATGAACCATTTATGCCAATTTATGCATCATTTATGATGATTTAACCATCAAACATGGTGATTTTGCATAGCTACTTTAAAGTATCAAAGGGTAGAGTTCAAAATCACCAAGGCACTAAGCTTCTTGAGGGTTGCGTATCAAGGCTAAATCACACTTCCAAGTCTTCCAAGTCGATATCCTTGAGGATCCTGTGAAGTCTGAACAAACAACTTGCCAGGATTCAAATGGGATGCCCTGAAACAGCAAAGGATCGTTTTCGTATAATTACGTGTTTTCCTACCCCATTTTGTCAAAAACTGTAGATGTTTCTGTGCTCAATCAACATCAATCAACTATTGGAACCACCAATGGTTGGTACAACAATTGTTCCAATACCACCGGGTATTTTTTTCAGCTCTCCAAGTCACCTGAGAAGGCTCACGGACCGGGATCGGAGGTTCCTGTTCCTGGCGTTGCTCGCCAGGAAATGACCAGTCCTTCGATTCCGTTTCAATGTCTGTGAAAAGTCTATCCGAAAAAACGCCTGCTGCGTTTCTAAAATCAACTAAATTGGCCCTGAGTTTCAAAATGATCGAAATAGAAAATAAATATGAAAATAATAGAAATTAAAGATGAAGATGCGTTGAACAGACCTGATCCCAACATATTAACCTATTGTTTTGTGACAGATTTGGGCTTTCCTTAGAGGCTGAAGCCATCCCAGTCGGAGTCAAGTGACCCAGTGACCCAGCGGCCGGCACCTGCAGGATCTGTGTATCAGTATCTTCCGGAGGAATGATCTTTGCCTGTTCCTCCTCTTCCCTTGCTTTGGCTTCCTGAAAACCGACAAAGTGGGGGAGGAGTGTGGAACATGTCAGCATCAATTACTGGGACAACAGATAGTGGGAAATCACTAAGCATGAAAGAAATGGGGCTAGAATGCTAGAACCTACAGAATCAGAATGTAATGTAATTAACTAACAATCTTGGCAAGAATCTTGGATGCAGTGACCCATAGTTTCTTCAATGGGTCATCCAATCCTGCTCCAACGCGCCCCGCAACGCGCCCCAAATACAAGAGGAGCCTTTCTTTCTCGTTCCAACTTCACATTCAATTCCTGGCGCCGATTTCCGGTGAATCTTTTGAGATTCTTCAGTGCTTCAGTGTGAAACATGATAAAGACACATGATCATCGATAGAGGACTTCCTATTGGGTTTCACCAGAGGGTTCCCGTTTCAGGTCCCCTAGTGACCTAGTGGCTTTGGGATCGCACCTGAATCTCTGCAGGACGCGCGTCTGCAGGAATGTCTGCGGGGCTAATGTTCCTGGGCTGGGATGGCTGATCTTAAGGTTCAATGACCATAATGACCCGCTGGAAACAGAAAACCATGTCGTGATGTCAGGCAAAACGTGTATTGATACTCTTTGATCGGCTCCCACGGTTGCAAATCCCCCATCATTGGTTGCATCCCCTGCAAATGAGCTATATCAGGCTATATCAGGCTATATCCCATTCCTATCCATTCCTGACTTCTGTTTGCTCCATCGGTTCCGGCATGGTTCCAGATGGTTTCCACGCTCCATTTTTTGGCCCCGAGATTTAAGGCTCCCGGCTGCCGCATCTGCCGCAGGATCTTGTCGTACTCGTTATGGTCACGGGTGTCCATCTGGCGGAGAAGCTACTCCAAGCTACATCCCATGAAGAACCACCAGATCCACCAGTTTATCCTTGGAGGGTACCAATTTAAAACTATTTTGGGGGGAACTCCCACCAACTCAGGGTTTATTAATCCAGGGTTGATATTGTGATTCATTGTGTACATCACATATGATGAAAAGTCTGGATGCCAAGCACGAGGAAAGTACATCAAAAATTCGGCTTCAACCTTTGCTCAATTTTTGCTGAGTTCCCCCATGCAGCTATTGTTTCTTGTTCCTTCCATTTCTGATGGCATCACACAATAGACCGTCACATCGCCGGCTGCACCAAGTCGTGCCCATCTTTGGCACTGCATCGCACCTCGAAGAGTCTGGCTGAACATCTATCAATTCAGTTTCAATAGGGTCCCCCAAATCCAGAAGATCCTAACCATATCTAACCATCACGTTGAATCACGTTGAATCCCAATAGCATCCCCAAACTTTGAGGTCTGTAGTGTTCCGTGTTCAAAAATCACCAACATTTTCATGACTGTCACCCAAGATTCCGACAGCCCTTCCCAAAGGGTTTATCTTTGGCCCGGACCCATCCAGATTTTCCCTTTTCAGGTCCTTCTTGTACCACAATGCATGCCACAGGACACCTCAAAGCGGGGATTCTTTGGGATATCACCAACATATGACGGGTCATATAATAGTGTGTTTTTTTTTTTTACAGGTCTTGGGACTAGTCTAGCCATCATTAACCTAGAACGTATGTGAAACATGGAGGTAACCCATCTATCAACAAAGCAGCGGCCCTTCTATTTCGGGCTGAAACAGTCTGGAGATGTTTTTGACTTGTTGGAACCAGCGAGATCCAACATCGATTTGATTCAAATTGAAGAACATAACATATGAACATATCTGATCTTTCATCATCTTTTTCCTATTTTGTTGCCTTCGCTAGTTCTGAGCTACTTCCTGCAATGCATGCAATGCATGAAGTCCCCAATTTCAATCATCCGCATTGGACTCTAAATCACAACTAGATATCTTAACAGTGTTTCCAGGTGTTTCCAGCACCTCTGTTGCTGGGGCGCAGACCAACCTCCTTGGATTTCGACATTATTCATTTCCTGCACCTCCACCAAACTTCCTTCTGAAACCTCCCATGGGACGACCAAAAAACCAAGGCCTGACCAGCCGGGGGATCGCCAACTGGATCACCTATGCCTCGATTTTTGGATCCCAACTTGAAACCACCAAAGAATCAACTCCAATCAATTCCTAAAGTCGTTCGAAACCAAAAAAAACCAGGAAACCCGGAAAACGCCACCAATTTTTGGCCCGTTTTTCTTGGGACCATCGTTGAACAAATCCGTATCCATGGTATCCATGGCTGGCTGCGACGGTTCCAGCGGCTGCGACCTTACCCACTTCGGAGCTGCTGAGGTCGGCGGCGCTGCGCATCGGAGCCCGCTCCAACATCCGATAGGTGGCCCCTGCCTCCAGATGGGTTTGAAAAACCACCGTTGAAGGGCAAAGATGTTAAGAAAACATGGAAGAACCGTCCAGAATCAGAAACTACAGTTTATAGAATGGTCAGTTTTTAGTAAAACAACAACGAGATTTTTCTTTGGTTCCACTTATTAATCCCGTTTCTTCTATACTGTCCAACCCCCACCATGGAGACAACCGACTTGTTAGATCTTGGACGATTTAGATCCACAGCGCAGCGCCTCCCAAGGCGAATTGCCACCCGGTTGATAGGACTTTCGAAGACCTGTGGCAGATCAGCTGCATCTCAGAAAACTGCTTTTTGTACCAACAGTTCCAGTGGAGGTACCACAGATCGGAAAGTTTTGTGCAAACAATGGGGGCACTGCTGTGAGAATTCAGCGTCTCATTTCAGAAGCGATATTTGGAACTCAGACACTTTTGGAGGCAAGACATTTGTCTGGCAAATCTGGGAATTGTAGATCCCAACAATCTCAGTATTCATCAGTATTGATACCATCTGGTTATTCAACATAGCCATGGAAGCCATGGCCCATTTATAGATGGTTTACCTATTGATAGCATGGTGGATCTTTCCATGGCTACGTTAGTCATAACCAGATGGTATATTACTGACCTTGATCCTTTTTGCAAGGTTCCTCCCTTGCTTCGCTTGGCCTGGCCTGAACCGGATTGTCTCAAGGTCTGTTTGTGTATGTCAACGACCTGGACGAGGCTCAAGGGATCTCAAGGGGGCATTTTTCAGATATTTCGAGGATGTTTACCATATCTTTCGACACGTCAAAGTAACTTGTCAAAAAGGTTAAAATCATGAGATATATACTAAAGATCATCAAAGTTCTATTTCCATCTTCCACCTTCAGGATCATTCCCATCAGGCTGTGAGCTGTTTGCCTTCTCAAAATTGGATCTGAGACTTCCAATATCCTCAACCTACGGATTCCTTGAGCAATTCTCAGCAACGGTTTTTTCCTTGGGCAGATCTTGGTAGGTCTTCCAATTCCCAATATATCTTCCAGATTTTCGGCTCTCACCGTTTTCTTCATATAATCAACAGGACATCCTGTTGAATCTTCCACCATGGGACCTTGCGACTGAGCAGGTTCACAGGTTTCAACAGATGATCTCCAACCCCGGTCTCAGGGCTCATCCTAGGCATTCCCGGTGAGTGAATCTCCCGAGAGTAAGCTATCGGATAGAACCGACAGAATTTAGGGGGGGAGAACATCAAATCGTGGGGATGTAACCAAATATCATGTTAGGACTGATGATGGATATTCTGAATGCATGTAATTGATGGAATGAACAAATAGAGATAGTGGAGACTGCTCCCAAAAGTAACAGTCCTCCCAAAAGGGACACTGTGGATGATTGATCCAAGATTGACAATGTTAGTCGAGATCTTCGGACCTTCGAGGCATCACTTGGATGCATAGTTAAATCTATCATGGCGGAAGACATTGAGCAAGCACAGTACACACTTTTTTGGTGTGAACCATTTGGGGCTCCGACCAGCCGATCTTGTCCCCTGCAAAGACCAATGTGCGCAATCTTGCCTGAAACATGGGGAATTGGATGGAAATGGGTCGCTGGTAATCAAACAACATCAGCAATGCTTTTCCGAACGCTGCCAGGTCCTGCTGCCAGGATGAAAGCCCTGATCAACAACAAAAATCGCCAGGTTTTCAATGAGGGATGCCTTAAGGGTATAATTTCTTAAGGGATGGGTCATGGTTTTCTCCCCATTTTGCTCCAAATGCCATGGTGTTGTGCCCGGTTCACCTTGGTTGATTGGGAACCGCCAGAGGTAACTCCGAAGTCTAACAGCAGCACCTGGCAAGGTGGAGGATCCTGATCTGTTAAGTATATGGAGGTTTCCCAACATGGGGTGTATCTCTAAATCATCCATTTATAGAGGATTTTCCATTATAAACCAATCATTTTGGGATTCCCCATTTATGGAAACCCCCATATCAATATCTAATCATTGTGCTGGATTATCTATGATAATCCTCCAACCAAATAATCATAGATTAATGACAGTAAAGCTTTCATTGTTTGGCCAATGCACAGTTTCAGATTTCAAGGCACTGAGCAAAATGGAATTTTTAAGTTAACAAGGATGAAGATTCACCCAGCTTTGGTGAAACATCCAGCAAAAAGGGGTATGAACCAGCAAGAATCGGGAACAATCAGAGAGGATGCAATCAACTGCTACAAGGATGTCAAGCACTGTCAAGCCATTGATGGAAAGATTGAAATAATGTGGCGAATATTGAGCAACTAGTACTGGGATGTACTGGGAAGATTGATCGACCACTGGGAATGTTGATATGTCACTCTGGAAATTGAACCAACTGACGAATGGAATGAATGGAATGTGTAGTTTGACAATTTATATTTTCCTGGTAAGACTTGCACAAGCAGAATCTCAGAGTATGGATGAACGGGGATATTGCCGCACAAAACCAGGATATACCAGGATATTGCGAATCAAGAAAGGGATCCCAATCAAATCATCTGGGTCACATAGGACATAGGCACCTGACAGGACACCATTGCTGCATCACTCAGTTCCCCCAAAACTACATCAGTCATGGAACGAAGCGCGGTCTGCCATCAAAGAACTCTTGGGTGAAGGTGACCGCACTCATTTGAACGAGTTGCTTTTAGAGCTCAGAATTCTGCTTCTCTCGAATCTCTCGAGCCATTTGGTCTTCGAATTTGGAAAATCATGCAATCGAATGATTCAAGTTACTTCAAGTTGCTTCAAACCAAACAATTCCTCCACTTCTCCGCTTTTGCACGGCATCTCACTCTGCCGGTCCTGCCGGCCCTGCCGGCGCCTCACAGCCGGCTTGCAGCTCGCCGATGTTCTCGCTGTCCAGCGCTGGACCTGGCACCGCAGCTGCACCAATCGCAAAACAACCAATGTGGGAATATCTGAGACCAACCTGGTTATTTAATGGTGGTTAATGGTGGTTAATGGTGGTTAATAGTGAGGATTTATCACGATGTATCATGATGTATCACCTAATGTATCAGTACAATGATGTACAATGTATCACATGTATCCGATATCCCCAATTCACCGCGCCAATAGTGCCATTTTGACTCCACATTTTGATTCACTTCACATCACTTCACCATTCTCCACGCCTGCCCTCAAGGTGGCGGGGTTCTGCACGCTGTAGCGGGCTTTCAGATCCCACGAGCCTGGCCATGAGAAAGTCGCCATTTTGCACCAAGCTCCATGTCCCTTATTGCAGAATATGCTTTCACATCATGTGACAATAAAATCCAAGATGTTTCTGGCAATCGCCATGGATCCCATGGCAAGATCAACTATGACTACATTTCAAGGCTTACATGGGTTACACCTGATTCTTTCCAGCTTCATCCCCTTGATCTTATTGTTGGTATCAATTCCTACTCTTCATGACCCCATGTCCACCATCTGTGACTTATCATAGCCACTGAGCAAAGATGTAGAAATTGTAGAAATCTTCATTATCCCAGCATTATACCTTCATATAATATTCATATACTGTATGAATATATCATCATCATAATCTCTACAGTTCCCATAGACATCCAGAGACCATCCAGACATCATCCCTTCACAAACCAGCCATGCCTGGCAATTCGTTGTGATACAACGGCGGCTGCATGGCTTTGCCACGTTGCACGTCCTGGTGGTGAAATGTTGGATGGTTTCCAAGTTTCATTTACAGAAAACATTAGGTTTCCAATGGTTTCCAACTTGTCTATCTATTTAGGAGTTAACTCTATCTGATTAGACATTAATAAGTTCATTAAACATCATTAAACATTGTTTTTTTCCATGAAAAGTGTTGGATTCCAACCAAGAAGCAACGGATTTAGACCCAGCAAAGTTCTTAGGGGCATCTCACCTAGATTCGGATCCCTTTGGTGAACAAGTTTCTTCCAACCATGTTCCATTCCCGTGTTATTACACCTTTTACACCTAAACAATGGAACCTCCATCATCCTCCATCGAAACCCACCCATTTTTGATGGAAACCTCCAGGGAGATCCATCCGGCTTCGTGACTTTCCGCAGGTTGCGGAATCACAAAGCCCTTTCGACGGCCTGGTGGTGAAAAACACGTGTCAGTGCTTCCCTTAAAGGGAAATCATCAAAATTCTTTGAAGAATGTAGAAATCATTGTATATCCAGATTTATCTTGGGATCTGAAAACTGACTTGAAGAATCATCACCCAGTCAATATGAGAAATAGTTTACAAACACATCACGAGTATCAGCGAAACTTCACGGGATTTTCCTTGCAATTTTTCAAACAGTTTTAATCATTTTCCACTTGGTGGTATCAAGTGAACGTGGGGTCCAAGAAAAACTTCTTGATGGCACCGCTTTACCGTAGGAACTGAAACAAGCACGAATCTTCATGGGTGAGGGTGCACTGCAAACCCCATTCTTGGGCAGTGGACCAGGCCCAACTCATGACGAAGCATCGTGAGATGATCTTCAAGGTCGGTCACGTTCGTATCCGATGCACATCGTATTTGTTGTGGGTCTTGCCACCGGCGTATTCGTTGTAGTCCATACTCTGATTGACTTTGATTAATGATTGAGCTAGGCCGCTAAACTTCCCAAGTGGGATGGAAAGTCAAACAAAAGGTGCCATGACCAGGCATCTGCAGGCATCTACAACTTGACACTTGACATGGGCAGTTGTAATATGGCAAACCCAACAACAAGCCATCCCCAATGGGGCTTTATTCAGTTTATTCTTGGGTATAGCCCTATTTTCATGATTTACAATGACGCCCTATTGCTAGAAATTTGAAGCCATCCAAGTTTGATCTTTATCCACACCACCTCCAACTCCCTGGGCGAAAACGGAACCTGATTGCTCAGAGATTTTCACCAAAAGAACCACGTCCTGGGCGCAACTTGGCCAAGAAACACCCACCAAAAGTTGGTTTGAGGTAAAGCTAAGCTGCTTTTGTTTTTTTTGGGCTGGGTTTCTTTTGTTCGCAACTATCTTGAACAACTTCTTCAGCATACCTACATTTGTTGGCAAGCTGGCAACATGTCTATTTTATCATTTTGGTCTACGGAACTCAGACATCATCATAGGTCAGGATTTAGCCTATTTCTTTGATACCCCGTGACCAATCCATTTTTTTTTGGTTAACGCCTTCTTGGCCTTGGTGAACACCCAATCAGCTTGGCGCCTTCTTGGCCTTGAGCGTTTCGATGCGATTGGCCTCTGGACTCCTTAGCCCAGAGCTTGAGGTTGTTTCTGGGACAAAATGTGCGAAATTGAAATCAACGATCCAAATTTTCGAAAATCCTTGGGAGAACTTCCGATGATTTTTGGGTTGCGGGATTCCCATCTACATTTATCTCTCAGGACAAATTGGATCCATATGGATCCCTGGTCGGTCCAGGGTATCGGATTGGTATCGGGGGATGGGCAACGGATGGTGCTGCCGAAGGATCTCGCTGTCGAACAGCTCCAAGGGTCTGTGCACCTTGTAGCGCTTGCCAACCTCGACAGTCCAATCGCCCGGATTTCTTCTGCCGTTTTGGATCCCATACCAACCTGGGATTGGTTTCAAAGGCTGTCTATATACCTTTCCATTTTTGGGTCTAACAGTTGACAGTTCGGGTAGTGTCAATATTTGCAGACATTTCCGCAGGTTCGACTTTTCTCTTTAGGTATTATATGCATATATTGTTTGGCAACTTTCATCCCATTTTCCACAGGTTACATGGCCACCGTGGCAGCTGAGATCTTGCACAGCATAGCCCTCCGGAGCCGGCGGCTGCCTGGTGCGAAACTGGGTGAAGGCTGGGCGGTGCTTGGATCCCCCAGAGGCACCATATGGACCATCATCCTTTCCCCAACAAATGGGTGAAAAAATGATGAAACCAAATAACCACTATATTAATTAATCACTATTAATCACTATTAATCATCACTATAGCAACCTTTTTTAAGCTTTGGGGATCATCAATTCGGCAGTGGCACGTGTGGCACCTGGAACCCTTACAGCCCATGGCTGTGAAGCGGTCGCGGCACCGGTTGTGCTGGAGCCGTGGCGATCCAGTACCAGGAGCGTCCAGTCCGAGGTCCCAAAGGATCCCAAAGGTCCAAAGATTTGGATCAGCCTAACTGCCTAACTATGCCTAACTTTCACGGGTCAAGACCTCCAAAACATCAAATCCATTCTGCCACGTTCCGACATCATCATCATCATCATCATCATCATCATCATCATCATCAACCAGCAGGACATTAAAGTGCATACTGCCATCCCAATTCATGGCATCCGACTTTTTCACAATGGCCCCAAGGTCAAAGGTGGCAGGGGCGGTGACAGCGGCCATTGATTCGATGGCGGCGTTGACAGCAGCCGTTGACACGTCTCCAGTGCCCCAGCGGCCTGGTGAATTTGGGGAACACAAGCTGTCTGAGACAAAGAACTTTCATCAACTTTCTATTTTGGAATTGCATGTAGTATCATTTAGTCAGAATTTGGTTGTTTCATCTTGTTTCTCCTGATTTTTTTCCATGTTTTGGAAGGGGTTTCACTGTTAGACTTTTCTTTTCACCAACCTTTTCGATTTTTTTTCGGGGGGACCCTGATACTCCACTTTTTAAACTCAGGAATCAAACCCAAGACTCTTGGGGTCCTGGCTTCAACATTTTCTGCACTTTTTTGAGTCCTATCCTCAAATCAAGTACTAGTTTACATTTCCATCATTTCATATCATTTCCATCATTTCAATTCTGATTCCCTCACGTTTGCCTAGCAATTCTCAGTATTGTAGGTAAAACCCCCCAGTCTTGCTGATCACTCATCTTTCCAAACCTGCTCTGTTTTGATGGGCGGTAAAATCCCAAAATGCAGGGCAACACATCCTCTGTGCGAAACCTTTCCGGGACTTTTTGGACGTCTGCTGGATGACTTTTCAATGGCAAAACTTAGACTCTGCAAACAAGTTCATGTTCGGCAGACCGCTTTTTTTAATTCATGTTCCCATCAAAAAGGAAAAAGAACAACATTAAACTCATTAAACCATGTAGCATATTCTTCATAACCATTTACATTCCCAAACCCACCACTTTTCTTGCCAAATAAAGGTAAATAACAGATTAAATAACCACATCGTTTTTCCCCAGGTTTTTCCATGTTTTTCCCATGGACATCCTCTCCGCAGCGCCTGTTGCCGCTGCTGAGCGATGCTACAGCTGCCCTCGGCCGCGCAGCTCTGCCACGCTTTGGTGGCGTCGCGCTGGCGGCAGAGCTCGGCCTCTGCGGTAGGTAATACGATGGGACGATGACCATTCCCATGGCGTCATGGCCACAGCATTAATCCATTGAATTCCATTGAAATGAATGAAATATATTGAAATGAAACATAAATCCATTTAGTCCATTGAAATCATAATCCATTCACCCATTCAACCATTCATCGCACCGATTCCTGAGGTAGAACCAGGCCGCACCTGCAAGGATTCTTGTGACGTCGCGAGATGTCGAGCCTGGCTCGAAGTGGTGCAGTGGTGCCTTGATGCCCTTGATGGGGGACAGCCGACAGCCATAAATTCTCAAATAGTCATGGCATCTCATGGCTGTCATGGGATTTTTGCCAACATTTTAATACATTTTACAGCTGCGAAGATTCATCCCTAATCTGACTTTCCAAGGCTGTGGCAAGAAAAATACACACCCAAATGAAGTCGCGCCAACTGCATACTCAAAATTGAGATCTAAACGATAAAGTCGATAAAGTATCCAGTATTATCCAGTATGAACTGCCTAGAAACACTACAAACATCTTCAATTTCCTCCATGATCCTCCATGAAGGCCAAACTGCCGCGCCTCTTCTGCTAGAATCGATGCCCGCTTTCGGGCCTGGCGCAAATTCTGGAAGCGCTTGCGAAAGCTCCGATATTTCTTGGCGTTCCATCGCGATGGCTATGAAATAATATGAAATATCCGAAATGTTCTGTCCAAAGTCCAGTTTTCTTGACAATCATTTGATTCTTTCTGGGTTGACGTCTCATTTTATCCCATTTTTCATCATTTTTTTTGTGGACAGACCGACCCGTACGGGCGCCTCGGTCAGTCGTTTGGCCACCGATGCAGCGTCTGTCTCGGTGTCCTGGAGGATTCAAAAATGGTTGGGACCATTGGAACCAACAAACAGTTGCAGTTTGGCCTACCAACGCAACGCTTGAAGCACCATGGACCGAAAAATCAAAAAGAAGGATTTTGCCAAGTATTGAGGGGATGAACCAATCCCCAAGATATCCTAGTTACATCCATCTGTATGGAGTTTTTGCAACCGCGTCTTCGGCAACAAAACACTTCGAAGGGGTTAGCGACTCACAGGGCGCTGTTCCTCAAAACTTAAATCGCAATTATTCCAGAATGTTTCGCTTAGGGACCTGGAATACCTGGAATACCTGGAATGGAATATCATGTTTCAATCACTTGGAGATGTGTTTGATCTTATGAAATCTTGTGATATCCCCATGGATCCCAACAGGAATCCGTCCATGGTCCTGCAGTTCTGTCGCCGTCCATCCGGAAGAGTCCTCGGAGAGAGACAGAAATGGCACCTCGAGGGAGACCTCATGGATTTCGACTTCATTTTTCATGATTCAATGACTGTTTGGATATGTGAATTTAGCAATTTCACATATTTTGATGGAGATTTTGATGGTTTGCTTCAAGGTCCCAACTGGGTCCCAACGGGGTCCCTACGGGGTCCCTAAATCCAAGGTCGGTGCCTGGACTGACTTCAGACTTTCTTTCAGCTGTTCCATCTGACACCGCAGCGCCGCCTGGTCTAAATCGGGGGACGACACATTCGACACATTCACCTTGGACCGTGCTCGTTTGCTGTGCTCATTGCAGAAAATTCACGGATTTCACCCCCCAATCTGCAGCATCGGGCTGCCAATTGTGTTTTTTCTTTTTCCAGGCAGCCCATTTTTTGATCATAGAGCCACATATTGGCTATGTCCGACCATCAACCCCGCCAAAATCACATAGTTTAACAACGTTTTTCCATGTTTTTCCCCATTCAAATGGCTATAAACTAGGGATCAATCCACCATTCTTGGATTGCCATGTGGAAGTGTAGGAGAATCTCGTTACCCAAATACTACCCTCATGGAATCAACGATATCAATGGATAATTGGACAATCATCCATTGATACCATGGATTTTCCCATTCAAACCTGCATTTCTAAGGGATTTTCCATTTCCTTTTCGGGACCAACCTGTCTGGCAACCTCACCTGCGACTTCTCTCGCGAGGCGTCGATCATGCGCCAGATCTGGGAGCGGTGCTCCTGACGGTTTCGGCTTGGCTTCCCCTTGGGTTTTCAATGTACAGGTTCCAAATTTATGAAACTAAACTGGGATCATCATCTCACTTTTACTGATTGGGAAATAAAACAAGCCATCAACCAGAGCAGCAAAATTTGATTTGAAGGATTGATAGACTAAACGTTCTTGGCCACTTGATATGTAGATGGAGATAACAGGCTTGAAAACCCGATCCAAGAAGATCAGTAGGATAAAAGCGTATAAAAACATTTTCTCCATTGAAGGAACATAACTGGAACATAAATGGTCAGTTGAATCCAGTTGAGTCCCAAAACTGCCAGATGTTTTGGAGGTCTATGAGATTGACCCACAAGGATTGCTGCTTTCCACACCCCTGGGTCTGGCTGGCCGCGCTGGGCGCTGTACAGGTGTGACACCGAAAATGGCTCCAACTTCGTGTTGGTTTCAGTGGTTTCACGCTCCAAAAAAGCAGTGCAACATCAACAAAGAAACTAAAATCGCAAAGAAATACAAACCTCTTGGGATCTATTGCAGTTTCATGTTCAGCGAAACCACATTCTTTTGCCTCCAGGGCACTCCACTAGCACTCCAAACGACCCCTGTGCCAGGCGGCAGTTGTTTTGGGGTCGTCTGTCATTCGCAGTGGCTGCTGGAAAGCTTTGAATGCTGGCCGCCGGCTGATCCGAGGATCGGTGAACAGTGAGCCCTCACAGTGAGAGCATGGACACTGGTCCCCAGTCTATTGGGAAGGGATTTCTGATGTCAAATGCAGTGCGATCAACCGAAGGATGTGGCAATTGAGAATCACCTTTTTTTCCTATTGGACCGACGGAATTGGAACCAGCTATCTGGGGGTTCTACTCCAAGGACAAGCAAGGATTGTACTCAGTAGTACTTCCAATAAACCAACACTTGCGTTGAACTTCGAACATGTGCACCATTGATCTCTTGGGGATTTGTCTGGACCAAAGGTACGATCCAATCCGCCAAAGTTTGGATATTCAGCCCGCAGCAGCAATGAAAATCTTGGCTTTAGCTGACAGTCACGATTGACGCACCACCGCAACACGATCCATGGGTCATGTAAAAATGATTGCCTGTCTTGAAACAAACACACAATTTTCATCAACAGCAAACTGGGAAAATCATCCCCGAGAGGAGGCTGCAGAATTGTGTGTGGTGCTGTGGTGCCATTGCGACTGTCAGCTTCTACTTGTTTCAGCCACCTCCGCGAAAGCTGCTGCCTCTAAACCTGAAGTTGGATTGGGAGGGGATGGTAGGCAATACATGGGTCATGGGTACATATTCATCAAATACCACAATCCTAAGAGCGATGCAACATCACAAGATATCACAAGTACGTAATTGACATCACAAAAAGCAAGTGGGATGAGATGAATTAAGATGAATTGAGATGAATTAAGATGAATTAAGATGGATTAAGTAGGTAAGTGCTTGGTATCCACCTTTCCAACCCAGGTTTTCACCCAGGTTCCAACCCTGGGATACTCCAGCCATGGCTGAGATCGCCACATGCCACCAGGTCGTTGAAAGGTGGGTGCTCCAGCACCAACGCCAGGGAGCTCCGCCACACGACCTGTCGGATTCCGCTGTTGGTGGTATGGTTTTAGAGTTTTTTTTCATATCACAAGTTGTGTACCTCTTATTTTACCTATTTTTACCTATCACCTGACCTTTGATTCTTGTATTGGCGATATGATATGTGTAGCTATGTCCCCTAATTGGATTGGTTAAGCTGGTTAAAGCTGTTAACAGCCCCACTCTTGGTTCAAGTGCGTGGCAGGCACCTCGTAGTGCACCCAAAGCACCCAGGGCAACGCAGTACATGAAATACCTCTGGCAGTCCGGCAAAATCAACAAACCGGGCCAAAATGATCTTGTCAATTGGTATAGAAGCGACATATCCAGGATGATCAGGATGGGGATGCTCATCAAACAAGATTTGGGAAGCATTCGTCCGCTTCGCGGTTGAAGCACCGGTTCTTCAAAACTATTCAACTCCACTCAATGGAGTAATCCGCCCCACAGGAAAAGAGTGCATTCAACACAAACTGGGCACAGAAACTGCTGGAAACCACCATCCTTGATAGATGTTTCCATCTTTCTTGGTATCTTCCTCCAGTTTTATGGCAGTTCAACATAGTTCAACCATCCAAAGTCCTGGGAAGATGACATGAAGATGCCGCCGCGGAGGAGATTGGAGATGGGACCGGGCCTTGATCGGCAGCCGAAAAACCTGGAAGTGACCTGGAAATGAAGATTTTGAATGTTTGAAACTGTTGATAAATGTTGATAAATATTGATAAATGTTGATCGTTTGTTTGAGAATCAAACAGGTTTTCACCCTCAGAAATGACATGATGTCTATTTGTTGCTTCAGTTCCTCTCCTGACAAATCGTCAGGGCGTTGAGCTCACCACGCCCCAAAGAACTGCAGGAGGAAATTCGCAGGGAATCTGGTGCGATGAGATTGGCCAGTTGGCCGCAGATTTGAGGCGGAGACTGCCCACCAACTAGCAGTAATTAGCAATACTCCCACCAAATACTGCTAGCATACTGCATCTTGGAGTATTTGGTGTTTCCAAATTCAAAACATAAGAAATTGAAGCAGTCACCCAGTACTGAGCATCAAACATCGAACCAGGACTTTTCAAATATGGCCCATCCCATGATCATCCCCCGAAAACTGGGCAGGGGTGCTGTACCATCATCAAAGTGGACGCTTGCCGGCCTGCCATGGGGACCCATGGCTACAGCAACCATGTGGTGTAAACAACATGGATTAAACATCAAATCACAGAAAAAACACCCATTTGTTGAGCGACAAGGAAGTTGATCCAACTTCAATCCAATCCTTTCTTTACTGATGAACCCACATGAAACTGCAAGGTTGATCTGATAGCCACCAAGTCGCATTTGCGGCCCTTCAGTCCAATACTTCAAGTCATGGTTGTTGAGGCGAGGATATCCGTCAAAACCAACATGAAATAAACATATTGCAATTTCCAACTGGAAATTTGGGAGTTTCATCTTTGGATGCACTTTGCTATTTAGCTGATAATCTACGACACAGAAACAGGTCATCAGTCAATTTCCCTGGTACCATTGGAGGATGTTCCAACCCTGAGTGAACCATGAACTATGATCATCCATGATCACCCGCTAAGTTATACCCAGGTGAACCGGTGGGCCAACAATTCAGACAGGAGGCCTGGGACAGCCAAAACCATGGACATCTTGATGGTGAAGTTTGAGGTTCAATGAGAATGGCAAATATGGCCAAAACGAGGCTCTTGCAAAATTGTTGAGGTTGCCAAACCTGGCAAAAAATTTGGTTTTGTTGCTTTTGCCCATCCAAATAGATGTATTTCTTTCCAAGTTTCTTCCTTATTCCTTTTTGTCCTATCTGATCGAAGGAAGTTTAGAAGTCAAACTTCCGACAGTATGGACAGATGAAAAGCAGAGAAGGGAAGAAGCAGAGAGAAGAGAAAGATTAGAAGAAAGAAGAGTAGAAGAGAAAGAGTAAGAAGAAAGAGAAAGAGCAAGAAGAAAGAAGATGCAGATGCGAGAAAAGGTAGGAAAGTCGCGAAACACTGTGTTTTTCCAATGATTTGGGGCTCCGGAGGGTCGAAAAGTAGGCTCGCTAAAGCGGCG
>Ga0126342_10005955_pt1:0-17500 | contig 21472 bp, 17 predicted proteins | sample Cyp1metagenome_FD_92528 | JGI IMG/M metagenome (GOLD analysis project Ga0126342, IMG submission 92528) | Coral microbial communities from Lord Howe Island, Old Settlement Bay, Australia - Cyphastrea 1 metagenome | ecosystem: Host-associated > Invertebrates > Cnidaria > Coral ... | reverse complement strand
AAAGATGTCTTTGCACAAAACCGATGAGGGTCAAACTGAGACAGCGGAAATTGGTTCTGTCAAACACATCCTGGCACCCATAATTATTACAGCCAAAGCTCCAAGTTTATGCTCAATCTGTATGCTCAACCTGCATGCTCAACCTAAAGGAAGCAATATTTACAGCATTAAACACATTTTGCAACAGGGATGCCACTAGGACCTAGGATAACCAACACTGTTCCTCGAATGTCGCAACAAGCTGCACCCTTTGTTTCGCGCTTTTCAAGAAGTCTTTGGAGCAGCGGCACAAAGCGGCTTAGAGAAGCCTTCTCAGCAGCTCCAAAATGGCAGAGATTGTACCTGCTGCTCACTGGGGTTACTACCCCCAGCAACTGATCATTTTCCAGGGATACCACTGTTTTTTCACAAGTGAATTTGCTCAAAATCTGCACTGAAAAACCAACGGCAATCCATGCCCTTCCATGGAGCTGGAGGTTGGGCTCCTCAGCATTCTGAATTGTCGGAGCAAGGGTGCAACGTTCGGTAAAAAACCATTCTGGTGTTCAGCGTTCAAGATCCGTATCGTCTTACGAAGAAATCGACCGCATCAACAATTTTGGGATGATTTCCCTTACGAAGCATCATTTGTGGTGAGGTCAAATTTAAGGTCGCTATAAGTCGCTATGCAGTAGGAGACTCCTCGTTTTCGTCCTTTTCGTCCTCGAAGTTCCGGGAAGTTGGGCGTTTCTGGTGGCTACAGCTCCATCCAAAAACAACAGAAATGGATGTACAACAGCTCCACACATCTGTGGCTCCCAGCTGGTGCTGGTGGTGTCCGGTCGCTGACTGGACGATGGGGAGAATGAGTTAATCGGCCATCCTTTCGAACGGATTGGGGCTGTTGTGATCTTCTGGATCTATCAAAAGATGATGATTTCGCTGGTTTGAGCGAGGTCTTTTTACAAATCCATCCTTTGCTACAAAGACACATGTTCTTTGAGTTTCTTTTTGTGACATGACAACAACAAGTCTCCTCATCTTTTGATGCCGACAGCTGGCGGGTGGCCTTCGGCGGGACCTTCTGTACGGCTCAGCTGCATGCTGAAGACACCGATGGGGCTGGCCGACCTTTGCCAAGCATAGAACTTTTGCAGAGTGCTTTTTTTGGCATAGCTCCATGGACATGGACACCCAGAATGTGGAAGACACATGCTGTGTGGATATTATCGATATACAAATGATTGGTTGTGGTAGTCTATTTGTCAATAAATTTGTGATGACCTGTATTCTCAAGCAACCACTTGCCAGTGGCCGTTTCATTCCAGTATTGTAGGCTCCCAAATGCAAACACATTGATGCATGGCATTGCAGTGCAACATGACATAACACGACTCGACACTACGTGATTAGACAATATGATTTTTGCGTTGCTTTCTATTTCGCATGTTGTTACGTGACATTGCATTGCAAACTCATGTGCTCTACACCTCGTACCATCACACATCCTACCATATCTACCATAACATGACATGACGCTGCATTGGAGACTGTGCCCCCGTCGATGAAACATAATCCATTGATCAGCTCCAATTCCTCCTTGAAACACCATGGACTGACGGCCTCTACATGTTTACAGCTTGGCAAAAATGCGGAATCCACAAAACTGTCACAAATTTCACAAGCTTCTGCAGCGGAGGATTCTGCAAAATCACATGTACATCATGTACTGCTCCACTCCCGGGAATTTTCGGACATCTTTACAATGTAACAACTGTCATGTGGGATCCACAAAAAATCCCAAGAATCTTAGTGTCAAAGAATATTTTCGGTGGCTGGAGATGGTTTATCATCGTGGATCCTACATAAAATTCAGAGAACATCGTGGTTTCTTATCTGCACGAAGCTGGCAGTCGAGGCTTCTGGCGGGGGGCCACAGCTATGGCGCCTTGTCGTGCCATGCTGCACTATCGTCGTGCTGCAACGATTTCAGGGACGCATGTCCTCGAACAAACTGAGCGTTCCTTCACAGCCTCCTATCCAAGGCCACATCAAAAGGATCATCCCGCGGATGGGAAGTTTTGAGTATTTTTGGAAAATGCCAAAGAATATCCAAGAAATCGATATATAAATATATATATATAAATATATATAAATATAAATATATATATATATATATATAAATATATATATATATAAATATATATATATAATATATACAGTATAGAGATAATCTAACATCGAAATATATCCGAAACATTTTAAGAACACACTGTCTTTGAGGGAAATGCTGGGCCGGGAAACCCAAGATCCAAGGCCCTGAACTGTTGCTTTTGAACTCGAACTTCTTGGAAGATGACTTTGTAACCAATAATGATATAATGGTAAGATATATACAGAAGGATATATAATGGTATGATCGTATAATGGTATATTGGTAATGATTGCATGGTTCACTTTTCCCATCTTTCCCCTGTGTTTTTACAGCAAAATACATACCTGATGCTCATGGATCTTAATCCCCCCATTCCAATGGTCTCATAGGTATTTACCTGTCCCTAGAAAGTGCTGCTACCTCCATTTTCATCCATAAACCACTATTGATATGGACTACTTCCCCGTTTATTATATTTATTGCCGGTTCAATCCGCATATTCATGACTTAATCCACCTTTGGTTGGTTCCCAATCAAGAAGCGTTTGGACTGTTTGGGCCCTGGGACGGATGCCGTGCCAGGCTTCCTTTACAGCGGACATGCCATCTGACGAGTGGACGCGCTCGGACGTTGCAGGCGGCGGCTATAGCGACTGCCGGCCGGAGATTTCGCCAATTCTGGGACTTCAAATCAGGGATATAATAGAATATAGTGATAATAATATGTAAATACAGAAATAATGTATATATATATACATACATAGCTTTATATATACATATAGTCATATATAGAACATAATATAATTTAATACAAATATAAATAGATAACTACACAGTTGTATATAATGTAGTTATGTATAAAGTAAATAGTTATATATATATACACTTAAATAAGTAGATATAACTAACTTGATGTGATATTTGGGGTTTAGAAAGTGCCCCAGGTTCAGACAAATGGAGCATCATATCATGGTCCACATGAGCCAAGCTCTTGGCAGAAGAGTTCTTCGGGGTCAACACTTTTTGTTTGGTTAAACTTACCTACTCCAGAGGTGGACATTCCTAGTCTTTCAGTCCAAATAACTTAAATAAAACAAAATATATATATAAAATATATATTTATTGACATATTATATCATCTTAATTCATCGTCTATATATGTTGATATTTTCTACATTCATACTATAATTACATGCATAAACATCATTGTCTCTTTGAACAGCTATAAATTAAGATCAGTGGACACCGCAGCTTCTTGTCTCCGCAGCTTGGCAGCCGATTTTGAGAGACCCCGCGGCTCAATTTTGGGCACTTCTGGCCATGGCCTTTTTGTCGGGTCTCAGACTTTGGGAATATGGCAACAAAATTGTGATTCAACCATGAAAATTGTAACTTAAGCATCAATCATGATGGAAAAATGGTGGTTGAATCAACCAAACTAGGGATTCAATGGATTGTTTCTCTGGAAAATCCTCAAGAAACTGGCTGGTTGTTGCACCTCCGCATAATCCGAATTTAGTGCTAAACTCTCTAGACGTTCCCTTCGCCGAGCTTTGAAAACAACACTTTCAGAAAATGACAACAAACATGGGAGGTCCACCAACAAATATTGAGGATGCTTTCCCAAGATGGACCAACTTGGAAGATGTTTGAATTACTTTTGACTCACCGGGAAAAAGGAGCATTTTCGTTGCTAGAAGTATTATAACTGGCGAACACGGAAATGCACGTACGACATCATACCATGGACTTGGGGACGGGGTGTCAACAACCAAAGGCAGGTGGACAAGACTGATACTTTCAACTGCACCTACTTCAAGTGCAACATTGTGTTTCAAGATTTCAAAGGCATGGAAATACATTCATGATTCTACCTACATATGTATGCCGTATGCCTCTATGTCTATGTGGATAGTGCATGATGAGAGTTGCGGTTGCAACTCATTTCATCTTTCTTCTGGTGCCCTTAAAAGTCTGATCTGACGTTGAAACCTTCACTGCCTCGAATTCGTCAATGCTGGGCCTCAGGTCTTCTGCGACCTGGCAAAATCTGGAACATGGAAAGGTGGGGCCAGCTTATTACCATTCTAATCACATCCCAATATAAAATACCTCTTAACTGGTCCCAAATATATGTAAATCCCTCACTAAACCCATGGTTTCTGGGGGGTGTTGAATGTTAGGGGGAAAGGGGAGGGATTAACCCACTTGATTTTTTGAATAAAAACATGAATAAACCTGAATAAACCTGGATAAACATGATACAGTGGGATATCCCTTATCCCTGTATGAATCTGTGGGACTATTTTGATGCCAGTGGACCAAATCAAATCCCGGAACCACCTCAACGCTGAACTCCGTGATGGCTAAAGGCCTAGCTGTGGAGACTAAGGTGGTTTATTGACAAATGTGACCACGATCTGTGATTTCAGGGCCTGATTTTTTGACCCGTATCCCTTTGAATCCGTTTGCATCAGGGAAAAAACATCACTTCTGCTCTGGAGAACGGAGAAAACACAAGATTTCCCAGAATGGTCATTTAATAAGGACAAGTATATAGAAAAAGTTGGGCATACCCCATTCTAATAGATTGTTGGGAAAAACCATGGGGTTCTTGGGTAGCCTATTTTCAGACAAGCCCTTGTTTCCGCAATCTCCAAGGGTCCAGGCGATCTGGGAAACTGCACTCGCACAGGGCACCCTGATCTTTACCTTGCAGGACCCAAGGGGATCAGCAGCAGAAGGACATCTAGACTGTGGATTGGTTTTGTTGGGAACATCTTTACCAGAAACCAGGGTCTTTACGTATCTTTAACCTCAACATACCTCAACTATACGTAGCGTTTTCAGTCTTCCTTTTTCCAGTGAGCCAATTCTGAGATCTAGAGTTCGAATAGGGAGGTTGCCCAAGGAAGACGCAGCTTAGTTGGCCGAACCCCCAGACTCATTTTCCTACAGATTTCATTCCAATCCATGAGCTCAGCAGCCAGCTGTTTCAGCATGTGGGCCCAAAATTGACTCTTGTGGGCGTTAGGTTTTTAAATAGGGCACCGTTAACTATCAACCATCTGGGTTTGTCGGAAAATCATCATGTTCACCGTTTAAATGGCCTGTTTTTGGATCCCATTTTTAGACACCCATTTTGATGATCAAATCACAACTTAGAATCCATGGATGGATAGATCATGATCCACCCCCAAAAATCGCACACTATTTTTAATCAACGAATCATCATGTAGTATCATGTAGATCAACTCTAGTTCATTGAAAAAACATAGACATCTATGGATTATTCATCAAACTTCATCAAGATCATCTGTGAAACATCTTCTCATCTGTAGCAGCGACATCGCCTGGTTTGTCGCCAGGGCAACTTTGATAGGCTCCATTGCCTGGATCCACAATCTCTCAGAGATGATCAATGGTTGTGGCTATCATGGAGGTAGAATTAACAACAATTGTGGCTATGCATACACTAATATACATTAATGGATATTCATGGATATTAATGGGAAGCTCTAGGATCAATGAATCGGAATCTATTGGAGGTACAATGGGGGAATCTGATGGGATTTATTTTTTTTTATCTATGTGTTGATCAATTTCTATATATTTATATATTCAATGTATATACAATGAATGAAAATATGATTATGTAATGTTATGTAGAATACATTGTATGTGTTTAATGAATTAATGACTTAATGCACGACTGTCAGTGGCTTTGTCCCTGAAACTCCGCCGAATCACCTCTGCCTTGAAGTCCAAACATCAAAGTTCCTGGGAAGATCACAACGGGAGACTGGTAGCAGCCCTTCGTTTTTTTTTTCCCTGTTGGATCATCTTTCAACCAAGCTGAAAATCATGGAACATCTATGCTCTTGAACCATCAAAAGTCAGGTTTGATCTACGTAGGCCTCTGAGCTCTCATGATTTTCGATTGAATTTTGGAAGGCGACGGTCGTCTAATTGGGACAAGCTGCGGACGGAAGGGCCAGCACCTTTCTCGCAGTACTGGTCGCACGTCGCATTGTACTTCTGCTGAAAGGCTTCCTTTGACGCTGGAAGAGGGTCTTCAAGGCGGAGCTGGAGATTGATACAAAGAGTTGAGTGGTGAACATTTTGACATTCATGGGTTTTTGACAGTGCTCCAATGGATATCACTGGATCATCTCAAATACGCTTTTGAGAGATGGGTCGCCGAGCATGAATTTTGGTCCGGGGGTCGAAGAAAGTCCACCATGTCATGGATTTGATTCCATGACTCCCAACTGCACCAATCACAGACCAAAATTGACAAACCTAGAGCTTTTCCAAATTTCTTCGCAACATCTCAAACAAATTGTTGATTTTGACGATCCCTAAAGTTTTGAGTTTCGAAACCCAGAGATTTCTCGCCAAGGGGCTCTCTCAACCAGCACCATACCGGCTGAACACACGGCCACCACATCGGGCCACTCTTCTGTATGTCGCGCCTTTGCCAAAGGATGTGCAAAGGGCTCATGGCAACTCCAACCTGTCGCAGCTGCGGCTGGAGATGCTTTGGGATGAACCTTGGGATGAACCTGGAATCAAAACCATCCCAAACTATCCCAAACTGATTTGGGGGTTTCCATAAATGGGGGTATCCCAAAATGGTTGGTCTATAATGGAAAATCCCATCAAAATGGATGATTTAGAAATTTAGAGGTACCTCCATTTCAGGAAACCTCTATTTGCTTTCGGGTATTTCAATGTGCTTCAACGTGTTTCATGTGAAGTGCGGCACCACACGAAACAGCCTTTGCGAGGGGAACAGCTTGGCCGGCAGAAACTGGATTCACCGAATTGCCTCAGCCACTGTGATACACATGCCGTGGTCCTTTTGGTTAAGAGTCCTCGTTGGATTCTCCTCAGTGCTCTCCAAAATACTCCAACATCCCTGTATACAACTATATATACACTGTATACATATAAACATATATCTATCTACACACATGCTAGTACATATGTAAAAACACTAAAAACATATGCAAAGCTTGCTCCATCTGTGCATCCCATCGCCGAGGAACTGGAAACAGCGGTCGTGCATCTGGGCGCAGCAATGGGTCTGTTGACACGACCTCCCAGACCTCAACTGGGAAGCTGAGGCGATGCACCAAGGGCAAAGTCAATACACATCAAAACACAATGTCCAGATAGAAATGTACAATCCTATCAAAATGGTGGCAAAAAACTTTTCGATTTTCTAATCTTTTTTCATCAGCAATGTACAATTTAACGGTCCAAATTGTGGATTTATTCAACACAAAGGTATGGGAAATCTTGGATTTACCGGCCAGGTATGGGGGCTTTCTTGCACTTCTTTTTGTGATTTGATCAGCGTTATTGGAAGTATCCCCGTTTTCGATTGCTTGTATCCCAAACTTTTTTGCTGGCTATTGTTGGTTGTAGTGCTGGCACTGTAGAATTCATCAATCTCTCAATGGTTAGATGGCCAATCCAACACATCTACTATCTACCAGAAAAAATCCAAACACCCAGCATGGCGACACCTCTCCACATCTTCAACAAACCCATCGACAAGGGTGGCCTTTGTTCCCCCTTAGCAAAGGCACATTGTACATCTGGGACGTCCTGATGCAGTTGGGGCCATGACATATCGGCGCCATTGGGTTGATATTTCATGTGGTCGGGAAACTCAATTCCTAGCTCCAACTGGCTCCCCAGCTTTTGTTGGGAATACGGACACATCAAAACGCTCCAAATCGCTCCTGATAAAACAACTGGATAGATTTGGTTGTATTGAAGTTTTGCAAAGTTTAATGTTAGGAATTGTTGGTTAATTTACTTAACCTTTCCTGGGACTATTTTTTGACTTGTAGATCGATTGGATCCTTCTAGAGCCCACATTTTTGTCGCCGACCAGGCTGAAAGTCTTGCAACAGCTCTCCAAGATAGGTCATGTATAGGCGCCTCATTTTCCCATAGGCTGGGTGAAAATTGGGCGCCCGGAAAATACCCTCTGGTAAACTAACATAGCTATTGAAAATGGCCATTTATAGTGAGTTTTCCCATTAAAAAATGGTGATTTTCCATAGTTATGTTAGTTTACCAGAGGGTATAAACCACTATAAATATCAACCTTACAAGCATCACAAGCACTCCCACATCGGTCAAACATGATGAAACATGTTCGCTGCAAAGCCCGCAGATCCTTTGACATGCTCAAATCGCTGCGGTTGAAGTTCTTTTTTACTTTCCAAAACCCTAAAAGCCTAAAACCCTAAAAGCCGAAAACATCCTAAAACCTAAAACACTGAATTAAAAGCCCTAATTCCGGAAAACTTCAGGGCACAATCACTGCGTATAGCCAGTGTTTCAGGTGACACGTATATCATATTGTTGGGATGTGTCGTTTGAGTGTGGGCGAAGCCGATCCCACATCTGGTAGAAAAAAGTCGCAGGTTTCACTCCCAGCAAAAGGCGGGGAATCTCCAGGAACAGCCCTAGGTCCCTAGGTGTTGGCAGTGGTTTTACCAGGTTTTCCTGCAGGTTTCCCGTTGAATCAATCCATGAATTTACGAAGTCCTTCGCCCAAACGACGCTCATTGGGCTGGACAAGAATTCTGTTGTGTCCTGAGTGCCCCAATGCTGAAGCGCGCGGCAGTTGCTTGAAACAAGTGAGATGATGATCAACATGTAATATATGTACAGTATATGTATATATATATGGGGGTTTCCTGAAAATGGGGGTACCCAAAATGGATCAAAATGGATGGTTTAAAATGGAACATCCTTTAAAAATGGATGATTTTGGGGTACCCACATTTCAGGAAACCTTCATATGATGTGCATATTTTCTTGGGTACGAGCGGTGTAAGCCAACAAGAGATGTACAGGTGAGGTTTCTTGGTATGAACCAACAAAGCATGTGGAATCATGTGGATGTTGCAGAACAGGTGAAGCTTTGCCGAACAAAAATGTCGACATTGGCCAACAAGTGGGGGTTGCAATCTACAATCCTGGAGGTATGCAGCACTGGGAGTTCAACAATGATGGAACATGTGGGAAGTCAAGGACAGTTGATCATGAACATTCATAGCAATTGCTCAACAAAATATGCCTTGGCTTTGTGAAAAAGGCCAACACTGTAGCAATTTTGGATGAGTAGCAGCGTGTGCCCCACGCAAACTAGTCTTCCTCAATCGTCAGACCTTTTACGCAAGGAGTTTCCTTTTGAGGCAATGATTCTTCGGGGTTTGTTTGAGGGAAAATCTTACAGGAAGCCACTATGGTTTTTCCCAGTAAAATGGGGTGTCCTCCTGTAGATTTTCCCTTCATCCAATTCTGGGCCAATTCTGGGAGTGACCCTTCTGATTCTGTCAATGGTGCCCCAGTCCCAGAGTCCGAGCCATCCTAAAGCCACGCACATCAAGACTAGCCTCGGCCGAGCAGCAAGGATGATTGGACGGGCGACAAATGGCGAAAATATATGGGGGGTTAAAATGGGGGAACCCTAAAACCATGGGTTTCAGTACAAAAATTATCTAATTTTGGATGATTTGGGAATATTTGAGGTACCCCTATTTTAGGAGACCTCAATCTAGCTACCGTAATAATCAGAATTGATGCCCCGAAATTGGATGGTTGAACACAACCCAACCGATCCAAACGAGGCGTATACGAAATTTTCCTTGAGACATCCCCGATTTTGGCGCACCTGAAAAAAATTCGCCTCAGCTGGGTCTGGTTGCCAGCAACCCACACACATCAGTCACCTGGGAGTTATAACCCTCAAACTTTATGAGTACGGGTCAAAATGCTGGAAACCACTGGTCTTTTCCACCAAAATGGCTGGTATTCATAGTTCATAATACATCACACACGGGATTTAAGCCCATTTAGGGCTTGCCTCCCTTGAAAATAAAAGCAGGATTTTTGGTGGGGTCGTAAGTGGGATCGTCTATAACTTGCCCAGATGCTTCTGGGTTAATACTGGTGAACAGATAACAGGTATTCCTATTTAACAATCCCTATTAAACCAGGTCGTATGACCTACTATTTCAAAGCCAACCAATCACTTGTCACTTATATCCTCATCCGCGTACTAGTTAAATATGGTGACATCCCAGCATAATGATGATTTCATCTTATATACTATTTTATAAGCACGCAACAGTTGAACTTCTACCAATACCCAACTGCTTGCCTCGGAAAATGATGCACAAATTATAGGTGTTCCATATCTATGTTGGTTTGCAGGAGAGTAATTCACCCAATGTATCATTCTATTTCAACCACATGTATCTCATGTGGGTGTGCTTGTGTGCTTGAAAATGAGGTACCCCCAGTTCCGCCAAACCTTCATCACTTTCCCCATGAACATAAGGCATTTTTTCCTTCCATGGAGCTGGTTGATTTGCGGCTGATTACTTAGCATCAATTTCCCAACTATCATCCCGAACTATCATCAACTATCATCGTCAGTTTTAGATGTGTACGGAACTTATCTGTATATTTTTTTTCATGACATCCCATCACGTCACATTAAATAACACATTATATCACATAATATCCCCATGACATCCCAGTAACATCACATCATATCAGATCCGATTATATCCAAATATATCCCAATTACGTCCAAATATATCCAAATTACGTCCCGTTATATACCAATTATGGCGAGATATTAATTAAATCCAATTAACATAGTGAATCTTAGATAGCTGCCAAAAAATCTAATTTTTAGCTGGTTAGTACATTTTACCATAGCACAACATACTGTATTCTAAAGTACTAAAGTATACAAGCAAGGTTGACCCAATTAAGCCCAATTAAGTCCCATTAAATCCTATAAAATCCGCAAAACATGCTATACCCTCTATTGGACGAGCAAACTGTTGTTGCCCATGCCCCCCCTCGCCAGGTGGCGTGGTGGAAGCCAACAGCGCGCGGCACATCTTTGGCGCGACGCACCTGCATGGCAAGGCGATCGAAAACATGGGCCAACATGGGACACTTCTGGCCATTGTTATTAAATCAATTTTCACACTTTTGGATATCATTCTATGGATATATTATAGCAACATTTGAGGTTTAGACACGGGTCGATTTCTCGCAACTCTTGGCAACATTTTTCACGAATATGATCAACTTCAGGGGTTTGGGGGTCGTCCCATGTCAACATCACCCAAACCCCAACCATTCAAGCTATCATACAACATGACACAAACATTTCCATGCAATGATCGAATCCTGAGATGGGATTTCGACCAACCCTAAACAATGGCTGGACGTGTTGGATACCGATCGGTAAAGGTACAATGGCCACGTTAGACTTTTAAGTGGTTTGTCGGTGTGTCCTGAGATTAAATGTTTGGATGATTCGCCAATGGGAATTTTCAGACATGTCATAATGTCATTTGCAAGCTTTAATTGACCATTTTCTGGCGGAATGACAACACCATTGATGAAAGGGGCCTTGCACCATCCCAGTGCAAAATGACAAGGACCAGAATTCGTTGATTTCATCAACATCATCAACCATTTATTAGGACAAGGACCATCAGCCATTATGTATCAAACATCAAAGATGGTTGATAGTTGAGCCATCCCAAAAGACCGCGCCAATTTATCAAGTTTGATCATCGCCCCAGAGAATTCGGAATCTGCCAGGCACGGAATGACGGGCGACGACTCCGTCATTGAAACTAAAGCAGCGAGCGTTTGCTGTGGGAACTGGTGGCCGACGTGGCAGCGGCGCGCACAAAGCGGCTTCACTGATGTCTAGGAATTGAATGGAATTGATGTGGAGGTTTCCTGAGTCATAGGGGTACCCCCAGTCATCATCCATTTGAGTAGGATTTTCTATTATAAACCATCCAGCTATTGGGGTAACCCCATTTATGGAAACCCCCATGTGGAGACCATAAGATGTCACCTCCAATAGCAAACCATCCAGCTTTCTGGAGTCACTACTCGAAATGACTTGGTGGGACCCAGCGACGCTTGCGAGTTCAGGGCGTTTGAACAAGCAACCAGTACAGTAAACGCTGGAAAGATGTGACATGAGGTGACCAACCCTTGACCCGTGATTTGACCCTACTCCGTGTGGGTTTGTTTGAAAAACTGCATCCTTTTTAATATCCCATTGTCCATGATTATCCATTTTTGTCCATGATTCCATGAAATCTGATCATCAACGAACCATAAACCACCGCATAAAATTGGACCCACCACTTTCGCATCTCCTCCGACAAGAGCCAGGTCTGGATGGAATGGCAGTGCACACCTCGTTGACGGCTCGAAATGGACAAACGTGGGGGAATTGAAGCAAAATGGTCATTTTGTGGGACTTAATGGGGCTAAAATGGACTTAATTAACACAATCCCCCGAATTTTCTTGAGTACCAGCAGCAACGTCAAGTCACGAAAGCTCTTGCCGTTCTCCTTCGCAATCCTGGGGCGATTGACACAGATTGACACAGCGGGCTGTACACCTTTCAGGAAGGGAGCCCGGTTGAAAACCTGCAGATCTAATGGTGATTTCATGGTGCCCCATGCTCGAGATATGGTGATACCAAACCTTCGCACTCTGACTTCAAGTCAATTGAGATCATCATAACTAGGACTAGGGATAAAGAACTCAGAAACATTGAAAAACCACCATCCAGTTTCATTAATCTGCCAGCCATTTTAATGGGTTCTTTACATCCCGGTTGGTGGTAAAACAACCATCCATCAGTTTGCCAGCAAACACAGGTTCTTGGTTTGTAAACCCACATTTTCCATTGGCAACATCCAGCAAACTTCTCATTTTCTACGAGTAATTACTGGAAAAAGACACCTGTTTGTTTGGTACAATCCCAACCCCCAGCTCCTAAAATCCTCAAACACTTGCACTCCATCCATCTCTTTGGTTCGGCTGTGCGCGTTCCTGTGGCCGTGGCTTCGCGTGGTGGCATCTGGGGGGAAACCTCTTCATGGGACTTTCCCATTCCCACGGTTGCTCATTCATATAGACTTCCCATACTACTGGGTTTTTTGGACCTTGGAATGGGATGTTTTTGATGATTTCTGCAGGTCAACTCCTGGTTTTGAAACAGATCTGGGCTGCTTATTCTACCATTATCCTTGGGTTAACATGATTCTAATTCTGCCTCTAAGCACACCAGTCTTTGCTATTTTGGTCCAATCAACGATCAGCCATCCTGTCCATCCGAAACTCCGCATGCTTTGCTTTGCGCAGACGACAAAATCAACGAATGGTCGAATTACTTCCGGTTTTTCTTGAGGCACAACCAAGTCTTGTCGGTTTTTCGTTCCTAGACTTGGACAAACCAGAGATATTTCCACAACTCCGACAATGGCAGCACTGAAAAACCATTGGGCCATTAACAGGGTTTCCATCTTTGTAACAGATGCTGAAATAGGCTTCCCAACATATTTCCCCTTTCAACATCACCTGAAAATAAAGAAGTTCACCACTATCTAGTTACATCTAGTTACCATTTCACCAAAAGACGGCTAAGATAATATGGCCGTGGGTCAAATTTTGATGATGATCGCAGCATTTTTAAGGGTCAATCATCCGTTTCAATCCATTTTTGAGTGCTGAACAACCCACCGGCGCGCACCATGGCATGGACCCCAAGGATTCTGTGCCACTGTCGCCGCCGATGAAGATCTGGGCGGGATCTCGTGTCGATTTGGCGTGCTGGTCTAACTCGGTTGTAAATCCCGGTTGATGGGGTACTGCTGTGTATCATTTCAAACACGTCATGGAAATCTGAGGCCTGATAAAAGTTGATGGGTTCCCACTAACCTTTCCTGCCACCTTAGCGATCCCATCCCCCATTCGCACCTCCACGTGCGGAAAGCGCCCACTGGGCGAGCCATCTACTTCCAACTCCTGGCAGCGAAAGACAGGTTGAAGTGCTGGTTCTTGTTGCTTTCAACCGCCCAGACCAAGAATATAGGTCAAAATTGTTTAAACACCATATTTCACGGGAATGAACCTCCATTTCCTGTTTCCTATCCTTTAACAGCTATTTTGGTGGGTTTCCTGTGGTTTTTTCCAACCTTTGGCCGTGGCCGCCTCGTAGAAGATGAGATCTCCGGCTTCACAATCCTCTGGATCCTGGCTGGTGATGCCCAACTGCCCCTGGACATTGCATGTACACTTTAGGAGACGTAGCCTCCAATGAACAAACATGTCAAAGGAACAAACACATCTGAGGGATTTTGAAAAATCGTATCATTAATCCTCATCATACATTGTCAACAATTTCTTGCGATCGAAACATGATTGAATTTTCATAAGGTGATTGGGATTTCACAATCATAGTTGGGAACAAACATCGGCATTAAACATCATTAAACATGATTAAGATTCCAGAGATTTCCATACATTTCCCCAATGTCATCCAGAAGCCTGAATGATTTCCCACAATTTCCCCGACGTCAAACATTTCCCTGAACTTTATGGTCCGATTTCGCCATGTCGGGCCCCTCAAACCTCAAAGGACACCGGCAAGGTCTTCCGGCAATGCCTCGATGTGCTGGTGATCAACGGATTTTTTTGGGAAACAACGAATCGTATATACCATCTGGTTATTTAACATAGCCATGGAAAATCACCATTTTTAATAGGTAAACCATCTATAACTGGGCCATTTTCCATGGCTATCAGAAGGTAATTGGATGTAACAATGGGGGTTTGCTTCAGGGGGGTATACCATGGTATACCTCCAAATCATCCAAGTCAACCATGACTTAGTATTGAAACCTATGGATCCATGGGGATAACCTATTTCAAGAACCCCCAAATGTAAATATGTATATTAAGCGTATATGTATGTATATGTACCTGTGACATTGGTCTCCGGATCCTGAACTTTGAAACCTCCCAAATAGATCCAAATAGTGGGGATGTGGTTTCAGAAAAATATGGGTTTGGGTTAAGCCTAAACTATGGAGGCTTGGCCCAAAATATCGATTAAATATTGAATTACTGAATCATACGGTAGGTGTCTCAAGATCTGGACCGGAGTTTTTTTCCGCTCAAATTCTTCGTTCAATACCCTACAAACCAACCATGGTATTCGAATCGGCACCTGTAGCGAAATGTCAGAAACCCTTCAAAAAATGATGTCAGTTCTGCTCAACCTGGAGCGAAACATACTTTCCTTTCCACCAAGTAACCAATCTGCAACCAGGTGACACAGGTTTGCAGTTGGCAATCAACAAAAAGCCAAAGTCCTGCTAGGCTGGGCGTCCGGGATCACTAGCACGATACGGCAGATACTTTCATATATTTATATATCTGCCGACCCCGGCTGATGCAAGGGGGAGCGCACCAGGGAAGAAGAGGAGCAACTCCAATGCCAGTCACTGCAACGAACAACAGCAACCACCAAGAACCAGCAGCAGCCAACAGCCAGCAACCAGCAGCCAGTAGCCTGCTGCCAACAGATGAAACATTTCTTTCTGTAGGATTTCACCAGCCACAACCTTTCTTAAACTTCCTTATAGGGACACAACCGCTACTCGACTTCCTTCGACGTACCGTCACACTTCAACCTTGGGGGGTGGGGTGGGGCTAGGGAAGAAAAGGGTAGGATCTAGCAGCCACAACCTTTCACCTTCATTATAGGGACATAACCGCTACTCGACTTCCTTCGGCTCATCATCATCATCATCACCATCATCACCATCATCACCATCAACACCATCATCACCATCATCACCATCATCGCCATCAGCATCAGCATCATCATCAGCATAATCAGCATAATCAGCATCATCAGCATCATCAGTATCATCACCATCACCACCATCATCATCATCGTCATCATCATCATCATCGTCGTCGTCGTCGTCATCATCACATGATCATCACATGATCATCGTCATCGTCATCGTCATCGTCGTCATCATCATCACCATCATCATCGTCACCATCATCACCATCATCACCATCATCACCATCATCGCCATCAGCATCATCATCATCATCATCAGCATAATCAGCATAATCAGCATCAGCATCAGCATCATCATCATCATCACCATCATCATCATCAGCATCACCATCACCATCACCATCATCATCATCATCGTCATCCTCTGCGTGCAGAACTGAGTAGCTTTTCGCGTGCACAGCTCAACCGAGTCGGTTGTCGGGTGCACAGCGGAGGCACCATCCTCTTCACATCTTCACATCTTCTCTCTCTCCCTCTCTTGCCCTCTGTCACGGTCTCTCTCTCTCTCTCTCTCCTTCTTTTTCTTTTCTCTTTTAAGGCCGCAGGCGCTACCGACGAGGCGCCACGATATGGTCACCCTTTCGCACGACATGAGGTTCGAGTGTCAAAAACTCGAGCTTTTAGCGATTTTACATCCTCTGCGGCAACCGTTTCGCACGAAACGAGGTTCGAGTGTCAAAAACTGACGGCTTTTTGAGATTTTACATCCTCTGTGGCAGCTCTTTTGCTCGAAATGAGGTTCGAGTGTCAAAAACTCAAGGTGTTTTGCGATCTTACATCCTCCGCGGCAACGCTTTCTTACGAAACCAGGTTCGAGCGCCAAAAAACTGATGCTTTTTTTTGCGATTTTACATCCTCGGCGGCAACCCGTTCGCACGAAACGAGATTCGTCGAGTGTCAAAAACTGGAGTTTTTTGCGAGTTTAGGTTGTCCGGCGGCAACCCTTTCGCACGAAATGAGGTTTGGGAGTCAAAACTGCGTTTTTTTTTTTGCAATTTTACATCCTCGGCGGCAACCTTTTCGCAGAAAAGCTTTTGTGTGTAAAAGCTTCTGCGTGTAAAAGCTTCTGTGTGTAAAAGCTTTTGTGTGTAAAGGCTTCTGTGTGAAAGCTTTTGTGTGTAAAAGCATCTGTGTGTAAAAGCGACTGTGTGTAAAAGCTTCTGTGTCTAAAAGCGTCTGTGTGTAAAAGCTTCTGTGTGTAAAGCCTCTGTGTGTAAAGCGTCTGTGTGTAAAAGCTTCTGTGTGTAAAAGCTTTTGTGTGTACAGGGTTCTGTGTGTAAAAGCTTTTGTGTGTAAAAGCATCTGTGTGTAAAAGCATCTGTGTGTAAAAGCTTTTGTGTGTAAAAGCATCTGTGTCTAAAAACGTCTTTGTAAAAGCTTCTGTGTGCAAAGCGTCTGTGTGAAAAGCGTCTGTGTGTAAAAGCTTGTGTGCGTAAAAGCTTGTGTGTGTAAAAACATGTGTGTAAAAGCGCCTGTGTGTAAAAGCTTTTGTGTCTAAAAGCGTCTGTGTGTAAAAGCTTCTGTGTGTAAAGCGTCTGTGTGTAAAAGCGTCTGCGTGTAAAACAGATTTTGTGTGTAGAAGCTTTTGCGTGTAAAAGCTTCTGTGTGTGTTGGTTTGT
>Ga0126342_10005954_pt1:0-20000 | contig 21474 bp, 20 predicted proteins | sample Cyp1metagenome_FD_92528 | JGI IMG/M metagenome (GOLD analysis project Ga0126342, IMG submission 92528) | Coral microbial communities from Lord Howe Island, Old Settlement Bay, Australia - Cyphastrea 1 metagenome | ecosystem: Host-associated > Invertebrates > Cnidaria > Coral ... | reverse complement strand
CCCTGACATCCCTTGTTTTTTTTCGGTGGGGGCCTAGGTTTAACTTGTTACAACTGACGTGGTAATCTCACCGTGGAACGTTCGTTGGAATGGCAACATCAACTACAGATGGGGATTTCCATAAATGGGGATACTGTACCCCCATAGCTGGATGGTTTATAATTGGACACTCATACCAAAAATGGATGATTTAGGGGTAGCTCCATTTTAGGAAATCTCTCTCTCTCTCTATATATATATATCTGTATATATCTGTATATATCTGTATATGTAATGTAATGTATTGTATTGTATTGTATTGTATTGTAATGTAATGTAATGTAATGTAATGTATGTATATAAATATGTATATTGTATATATGTATAGCAACCCCCCAGTCATAGATAGATTAGTTATGATCAGTTGGACACCTTGAAACTATGGGGAAAACATCATACCATCCTGGTTTTACCCTGTTCGGCATTTTTTTTTGGGTTGCTATACTGTATACAGCTTCGGGATTTCCGAGCTTAGACTACCAGACGGCCTAAGCATTCTGATGGCGACCTCAACTTTCTGGGGGTGTGGAACATATTGGAGGGAATGGATTATTGAAGTGGACTCATTCTAAAAGAAATCCGTCTGGCTTGGGAACCATTCGGACCTATGATGGTGAATTTTGGAGGCAAATTTAGATTTTTGGACATCATGATATCGACTACAAACCTCATTCTGCTTGCTTGCATTCCCATTTTGCTTGCTTGGATTCCCATTTTGTCTGGTTGGATACCCAAATCAATGAAATCTCTAGATCAGAATCATAGTCCCAGACGGGATCATAGATCAGAGTCATCATGACCTGCATCCGACCTGGTAGGTTTCGACCTGGGATAGTCCTGTGGCGGAGTGGGAGCAGGCCCGACCCATCTGGATCCGGCTGGTGACCTATGTGCTACTGTATGTGGTAAAGGAAATGCTCAGTAAACCCGAAAAGGATCCAGAAATATCCAGAACAGATTTCATTTACCAGTTGTTTCGTCGTTTGAAAAAAGACACCAAATATTTAAGACATAAACAACCGAGCTAAATGCAGCATAGGAAGAAACGCTGATGAGTTCCGAAGTCATGTATCGCTTGGGCGTTGGTGTAAACCTTGAGAAGACAGGATTTACTATATGTTGGGTCTTCAACCATACTAAATATCTTCAGTTTTAGTCGATCACTCAGTTTTGTTGAGGTTTATGTGCATGCAATGGAATCAATGGAATCTCCTTCAAAATACACCGGATTTGATAGATTGCTTCACATCTTACAGCAACAGTTGATATCATTGATACCAATTGATTTTGTTGGGTTGCTCTTCTCTATGATACAGGCTATCGTAAGATGGGGTTTGAATTGTGGTCGTTATCAACTTACAGTGGATTATGCACCGTTGATACTTATAAGAGATTAATTAACTATAGTCTATAATCAACTTCTCACTAGTACTGTACTTAGTTGTATCATGTTGTATCAATCATTGATTGTCAATGTAGTTGTATGTAATTGTATAATCATGTATTAATGATTTGATTGTTGTTACTGAGTTGACAATCAACTAATAATGAAGTTGTTAACTACAATTGTCAATGACATGTGATGACCCAATTAAAAATTTATTTATAGTTGTTAATTATTGATACTGTGATCAAGTATACTTTTTGTTTTTATTTGTCAACTACAAGCACTTCTTAACCCATTTAATAGTTGATGGCAATGACGAACTAATAGTTGATTGCATCAATCTGAATTACAACCATCAATTAGTATTAGTTGAATTACCATCAATTATCAATTTGTAGTTGGTATTCTTTTTTGTATAACTATCATTGATCTATAATTTGCTATAATACATAGTATATATGGAGGTTTCCTGAAATGGTGGTACCTCCATATGATCTATTTTCATAGGTTTTTCCATTATAAACCATCCAGCTATTGGAGTATCCCCATTTATGGAACCCCCCATATAATCGTATCTCTTGTTTCGAGCCATTGTTGATCTGCCCTCGAGGAGTTGCTCACGCGTCAGACAGTGCTGTTCTGGTGCGGAAGCCGAGCATCTCGTGGGCTATTTTTCATCGCTGGGATTGGCATTTTTCCATGGGTTTCAGAGAAAAATCAATGGGATCCCCAACATCGTCACCATTGTTTCAATACGAAGTCGACTGGTCATCCGGATGATGATGATTTGGGGTAGCCTATTGTCAGGCAAAGCGATGTGTTTCATGTGCCTTGCAAATTTTCGGGGTGAAACATGGTGAAACTTCGTTCTTGTTCCATTGAGAAGCACATTTCTGGGAAAGGGAGCCGAAAGTTTCATGAGGATCAAGTGCTGTCCCTACGATGACTTAATCAGGGAGATGGCAGCCTCCATTGCAGCATTGCATCTTTCCATGATTGCCTGGAAAGACGATCTCCTGATTGCATATTCTCATGAGCGATTCGAAGCTATGGGTAATTTGTTTTGGGACTCCCGAAAATAGATGTGGAGCCAAGGAGCAACTAAGAATGTGTATATATATATGTGTGTAAATATATGTACATATATATATACATATATATAATAATATAATATATATATATATATTATATTATATATATATTGATTATATGTATGTCGCATGTATATCCCTGCCCACTGATATCAAATACCCCCGACATGAGCCCCCAAAATGAACCGGGTCAGTACTGAACCAGGGGTTTTTGTGAGGTTATTTTGCATAAGTTCTCATATGTTTTTTATATTACGAGGTATGTTTCATATTATAAAGCAAGATAGAAAGGTGTTCCAGCCGGTTATAGATACCCTCTGGTTATTTAACATAGCCATGGAAAGATCCACCATTTTTAATAGGTAAACATAGGTAAACCATCTATTTCTATGGGCCATCTATTCCATGGCTATGTTAGTCATAACCAGATGGTAATGTTTTCATATGTTTCCCCAATATTCTCCAGGTTTCCAACTTTTCAGAGACAGCTGAGGTGTCTACTGGGCCCTAGCCGTGTGAAGCATGGCGAACAGAGGCGGCTGATGGTCAGGTTGAGGATTACCTTCTGGTAATTCAACATATATTGCTATGTCACATCATAAAGGTTAAAAGGTAAATAACCTTCATATTGCAATGTATATATGTGTATATATATATATATATATATGGTCTGTTTTCCGTATCGGAATTACGAAGAGGGTACTGAATCCAGTGTTACATATTATCAGTTCATGGACCATGGAGATATGATATCTTGTTGTGGTTTGATGATACATCAAACATACGGGGATGAACAAATTGGGCGTGTATTTCCCAAACTATTGGGAATTATCACATTCATTGTGGGAATCCCAATCAACCAACCATAACCAACCACTATTACAGACATTCAAAGTGGTTGTCCCACAGGTTTGGGAGACACTGCTTACATTGCTTGGATTGGGTCCAGATTCTTATAGATTCCCATCACACACAACTTATTTTTACCCTCTGGTAAACTAACATAACTATGGAAAATCACCATTTTCAATGAGTAAATCCACTATAAATCACAATTTTTAATAGCTATGTGAAATTACCAGAGGGTACATGCATTTTTTTCTTTAATGAACTCATAACACTTGTTGAAACACAACATGAAAAACCAGCGCATGCGGCCTGGGGTTGCAGCACTGATTTCTTGTAACCATGACCTCTTTAGGGCAGTGGGGCGATAGAACCAGTGGATTTATTTCGGCAATCTCGGAAAGAAGAAGTATTTCTGGTGATTATGAAGGCTACATCCAAATACATCCAAGGTATGACCTTGGTTTCTTGAGTTCTGCTTGTCTCTGCATTTTTTCGTCCAGGTTTGTTGGTGAAACAAGTCCCTAAAATCGCTGACTGTAAAATCCTACAGATGGCCAAAACTCCACTGGCTGGTGATCTCAGATTCTGGTTGGTGGTTTGGAGCATTTTTTATTTTTCCATATATTGGGAATAATCATCCCAACTGGCTAATATGTTTCAGAGGGGTGGCTCAACCACCAACCAGGATTTTTTTGTAGCTGTTCCAACCTTTATGTCCACTTTTTTGCTTGAAGCATCTTGAAAATCAGCCTTGGTGAGATCCTGGAGCCGTGCAGGTCAGAAGCTTCAGGTTCGGATGTGGATGATAGCCTGCAGCTGAGATGGGGGGCTATAGTGGCTATATAATTGATTTGTTGGTATACTATTGTCCTTAGTTACTATTGTCCTTAGTAGGTATATATATATATATACACATACATATACACACTATATTGAAAAGTATGAAGTTGCTTGTAACCGACTATATGGATCTATATTGGAGGTACTTACTCTTCATTTAGGTCCTTCTTACAGGTACTTGGGCACTCAAGGTGAACAAAAAAGGAGTATTCACAGATTTTCACTAACAAGTGTTTGGCAAGGTTTTTTTTTAGGCCCCAGATGTTTCTCAACTTGTTGATGCCTTGTTTTGGGAGACAACCCTGAAACATTGGTCGTGTTCCGATTGATTGATGCTCCCAATTCTTCCTAGTGGTGGCTCAAGGTTGATGCACCGTTCTTGATCGTTGAACTTCCCTAAGTTCCGCTCATATTATAGTTTGTCTATGTCTGTCCTATTGTTGCTGTTTAAATGTTACATACTGCTTGCTGCTTGCGCTTCTTGCGTCCAATTTCTGGTGAACTCACCAATATTTGCAGGTCAGTTCTCCAAGTTCAACCCACCTGGATTATCCCCTGATTGCTGGCGAGATCCATTTTTTAAAACAGCTTAAATCCACATTTTTTGCTGGGGACTTTTCCCCTGGTAATTCAGGTTTTACCCAGCACTTGGGGATCAAACCCATTAGTTAACTTGTTGTAGATATTTCGTCTAATATAAGTGTTGGAGATCATTTCCCCACTGCCAGGCCTTGAAAAAAAGTGACCTCTTTTCCTCCTGGAAAACAGGTCAACACTTGGAGTGGTCATGAAATTGTAGTTGGTCCCAAAATCAACTGCCAGCCAATAAGATCAGTGGTACCCAACAGCTTCCGGACCAAATCACACCCATGAATTGATGTACAATGGATATTCTGCCTAAGTGTGGATTTCCATCATTTCCGCATCACCCTCTGAGAATCAAAGATGATGTGCTGGACGTGATGGCTCCATTGAGTTCTTTAGGATTTTCCCAGAAAGCCATGATTAACAAAAGATAATTCCATGAATCGCATGTCTTAACCATTAGTCATTATGAACCATGATTGACCATTCTTCACCAGAATGAATCGTTACTTACAATGAATAACCAGTAATAACCATTCTAACATATTCTAATCATGATTAGTCCTTAACCATTCAAGACCATTCTTAACCCTCAACCATACCGGCGCCCTTCGTTTTATGCCCTTCGTTGGTGCGCCCTCAGGCGGCATCGGCTCGGACCTTCTGCGGGCCCTGCGATTGCCTCTGAACCTGGTCCCCCGTGACGAGGGCACGCCACCCTCCACGCCCTCTACGGCCAGGCCAGGGGATACACTGAACGTGGCGATCTTGCGCCCGAAGATGGCAATCTGAATGGGGAAAATGTGGGAAAATGATCACTGATGAGAATCCATTGAAATTCGGGAAATAGACAATTTTTTGAGAGAAACTCAGCTTGGTTTACCAGGAATTTAGGGTGGTTATGTCAGAAAAAAATGAAGATTGCACCTGGATAACATGGGAGAATTTGACCAACATGTTGGTTTCAACATGTAGAAAGCCTGAAACACATGGGGATTTGAATAGCTGCAAAACAAAGAATTAAATCATGGTGATTTAACCAGCAGTCAAAATGAACATCACCAGCCAGAATGGGGATATTCAAATCAACAAACCTTAAGAAAGGATCTAATAAGCAACCATAAGCAACCTCATGATAAACCAGACCTAAGTTCACATTTTTGAAGATCAACCTCGAAGAATTGGGTAGCTGCGTAGCCTAAGAAATAGCTTCAATATGCTTCAATGGCATGCCACAGCAAACCATCGGAAGTCGTGTTCCCGACGTTCCAGGTTTGAGCCTGGGTTTGACCGGGCAACGGAACATTTCCCCGGGTGATTCTATGTATATTTCAACGTCCTCCCAGGTGATTCTATTTATATGTCTGCCTAAACCTACTTATTACGAGACCTGTTTATGGATGAGCTTCCATATGGCAGTGTGTCAAAACCTTGTACCCCTGGTGAACATCAAAATAGCTGGTAAATGGATGTTCATCCCCCTAAAAATGGTATTAATAGGTATTGATCCATACCCATATATCTTTCCAGAATTTGGATAAGTTATCTTCGGGATCAATCGACAATGTGTGATCCATGCAGGTCCTTCCACACGGTGGGGCACTCAGGGACTGCACGTGGGAGTTGAGGGAGTTGCCGTAAAAAGGGATGATCGTCCCGTCCCGGATATGGGCTGGATGGCTAAAAAAGATTTCCATTCTGCTAGGTAGAAAAACCCCTGCCATGTAGAAATCTCCTGTTCTGGTGGTCAAATATCTGTTTTCATGGCCTTCCGATGATTGTCGCTGAAAATCCCAAAACTTCACATGATGAACGCCTAGTAAATCTCAATTCTGGATCTAATTTCAGCCATGTTAAGTCCCAAGTGATTTTTAGTTTAGATGATGAAATTCTCATCTTTTTTGGTGGTGGAATGCCATATTTTTTGGTGCTTACCGTTGTCAATCGATGGTCTGGCGCACACTCGAGGCGCGCTCGATGCACTCCAGTCGTTCCCAACGCAGCCGCGTGACGCTGGACGATGCCGAGAGGTCACGGGGTCATGGTGGACGGTGACGGGGGACGACTTGGTTGGAGGTTGGGGGTTTATCATGGGTTTATTCTAGCAATTGATGGGAATTTAGCATCAAGTAACCTTTGTTATCTTTGATGATTAGCTGGTGTTTATTATGAGAATGGGTCATTTGGGATGATTTTAGCGATTCCTGGGAATTTTAGGGTGAATATCGAAGTGGTTGAGGAGCTTCGGAAGGCGGTTGTGACAAATTGATGTGAGGGCATTCACATGCATCAACCAAGGATAATAGGAATATCATATATATATATATGTATACAGTATACAGGTTGGCGTTTTTTTTCCATATATTGGGAACAATAATCCCAACTGACTAATATTTTTCAGAGTGGTTGAAACCACCAACCAGTATAATTTATTTGCCATGGTCAAAAGTTGGAGTATGATTAAGCCAATGAGGGATGGTTCTCTACGGCTTCCCGGGATCACCATGGCAGGGATAGGTCAAGATCATTGGAGCCTCAAAATGGATAGTTTGATACCAAGAATGACCAATTTGGTGGTTCATTGGTATCCTAGTTTTGATCGATACCCAAGTTGCTGTCCACTTTTTTCAAACTTGGAAATGGAAAGCAAGCCATTTGTAGACGGAGTACCTGTTTGAACATGGAATCTTCCCGCGCACAACCACTTGAACCCTTGCTTTTGGGTGGTAAAACATGTAAACACATTAATAACAAACATGTAGGCATGTAAACACATGTAAAAACATGTAAAACCATGTAAAAACATGTAAAAGCCATATTTGTGTTGGCTTCGATATAATAACATCGACCAATCTTCTTATACGGTACGTGTCCATTTCCTCTCCCTCCACCACAAACCGTTGGATTTTCACTGCCCAACGGTTCTTCACTGACTTCGTTGTGTTTGATGCCGGGACACTCAGAGACGGGAGAGGATCAGCAGTGGGTCTGGTTCGAAACTGGGCAGTGGACCTACAAAAGGCTGCTTACCTTTACTGAATCTACTATCATTCAGTCAATCGGGAGCCATGAACTCATCCATACCAGGATATATATATATATTATATATATATTATATATATATATATTTATACATATATATATATATGTATATACATATATATATGTATGCCAACTGCCTCCAATGATTTCGCTCCCTTGGAAGCCACAGGGTTGGCCCCCTACAGATCCGTATGCTGGATGGCAGCCTGATGAATCTCAGCAACTGTTATCTTCAAAACTATCTACAGATTTGATTGGTAAATATAGGCATGATCCACACTTATAATATGTATATATATATATATGTGATATGTTAATAATATATATATATATATATACACATCACATCTGATATCTGTGATTTTAGACCTCCAAATGTTATAGGCTTGACATCGTCGCTTTTTTTGTTTGACGATAAGGCCGCAATGTGCTCAGTGTACTCGGCGGTGTCAGGTGAAAGGCTTGTGCTGCTAGAAGATGTCGAAGGTAAAAGTGCCCGGGAAATCAAGCTTGTCCTGGCAGCCCGGCGCTTGGTGTACCCAGGTTTCGGCAGAGATTCATGGAGGATGGCTCTTGCCGGGCCATTCCGGACTCCGGATGATGAGATTCTCACTTCCGACAGGGGCAAGATTCAGTTGATGCTGGTGGAGTTTCAAGAGCCCGATGCTGTAGAAGACCAACGAATGATGGATGCAAGCACTGACAACGACTTGGGAAGAGGGCCGAAATTTGGGGATCATCTTCGGACACCTCTCTGTATTTTTTTGCCAGGTTGATGGTGAACAGGATGATAAACTTTCACAGGAAATGATTTTGGGTACCCAAGTCGACATACCTCCAGAGCCAGAGCCATTTTTTTGCTTCATGCCGATGACTGACAATGCTGAAAGATGTGTGATGATGTTGAGGGCCATCAGAGGGAGGATGGTTGATATCTACGACTGGCACTGGTTCAGAAACTCGTTGTCATTTTTGAAATTGCTCATTTTGGAACATCCCAACTTTTGAAGTAACAAGAACTTGGTGGTTTTTGCCCTGCGCTGAGGTTGGAAAGATATCACTGAGAACCTTGGAGGGGTTCGACGCTTTGGAACTGGGGAACCAGTTGAGTTTCAAACTTCAACCACCTTGCAAGTTACGTATTCATATGCCTGATTCCACTTGGAGGGTTCAAGCTTCAAATTTTGAAATGCATCTAGCCGTGTTTTGCAGTACACTATATATAGTTAAGATGTAAATGCTATTGTGGCAGAAAGATGAACGATTTGGTCTGGTGCAGATTCCGTTGAAATCACACTATCTTGGCCAGGCATCTGGCATGTTTGGACCATGACAATCCATGACATATACCAACTATGCATCAGTATGCTTGATTTTATCCCGCAAGGGATCATTATTCATTCATTAAATTCATTAGACATATTACAGTACCCCCTTTGTAGCACGAATTTTGATGAATTTTGGGTATATCACCAAAATAGACCCGGACGTATTACCCTCTGGTTATTGAACAGTTTGCTATGGAAAGTGGCCCCTAGAAATAGATCATTCATGATGATTTACCCATTGAAGATGCTGATTTTCCATAACATCAAATTATCAAAGGGTGATATACATTACTGGTTGGTGGTTTGGAACATTATATATTTTTCCATCTATTGGGAAGAATCATCCTAACTGACTTTCATATTTTTCAGAGGGGTGGCTCAACCACCAACCAGATAGAGATGTCCTTTTTCCCGTTGATGAAAATAGAAGCTTCCCTGAAAATTCAACGACCTAGATGATAATATACCATAAATGGAGGTTTCAATGGGAAAAACCTTCCATTCGTATCCCAACTACGTCCCTTTCCTGTGCCAGGAATTCTGCTCGCGGGTCGCCCCCAAGTGGTTCACGTGGTTCACCCCGGGAGTCGGTAGTACTCAGCTCACCTGCAACTGGCTGTTAGAAATACCGTTGTTGATTGGTTAGTATATACGGAATGATACTCCCTGGTTTATTAGGGATTTTTGCAATCCAGGAATCTTTACTAACCAGCATAATGAGATGGGATAGGGGTATTTTTTAATTCTCAAATAGCATTTATCAGGAGGTTCACCAGCAAGTATGGCTATCTCATTGGGATTCACCTGTGAAAATATTGCAGCCCTGATACTACTGAAACAATGAGTTCTTAACCATTTGGTGGTCAGTAGGGAGCGATGAAGGGAGCTAAGGATATCCATCCACATTCCCCAGAGCCAGGAACTGGAACTGATAGCGAAACATAGTGAAGCCATCGGAATTAAGGGCTATTTTCAGACAAACACACACAGACACAGACACAGACACAGACACAGACACAGACACACACACACACATATTTGAATTTACCAAAAAGTTGGACTTTACCAGCGAAACATGGTGTGTTGCCAGCCAAACATGGCTGACTTTGAGAGGAATAGCGGGGATTCCACCACTATCTGTCCACACACATACACATGTATCTATGTGATGTATCATGTGTGTGCGGGTAACCATTTGTGATTAGTATACGCATATATACATACGCAGCACGCCAAATCATATAGCGGCAGTATATTATATCCACTATACATACAATCATACATATGTATATATATATATTATGTGTATATCTATCTGTATATATTATACATACATACACTATATTTATATATATGGCATACACCACTTAATTGTACAGTTTTGACCGATGTATTTACTCAGCCGCGATCTCCACAGTCTTGCGTTCTCGAGGTGATGGCCGGAGCTTTGGCCCCGATCTGACCCTGATATTACTGTCTATACACTGATACCTAGACATGTATATGGGATATATGGTATATACAGTCCATATACAGTCCATTTTTTGTCAATGGACTAATAAATATATACATATATACATATATACATCATATATATAATATACAGTCCATATATAGACAAGGTTTTGGATAGCAGCAATATTGGATTAGTTTGCCTAGACGCGGGGAGCGGCTTAACCATCCACATTCTTGGCGTCTTTTTTTTTCCGAAGAGACGACCAGAAACGGCGACCGATAACCAAAGGTCATTGGTCATTGAGTGGAATCAATCAACTCAAGCTATTCAAACCACAGCCGTTTTCTTGGTATATCTTGGTATCTTTCCTTTTTATAGTCATATTAGTTGTAATAAAAAATTGCATCATTGTGACAGAATCCCATACGCTATCCCATACCGAGTGGGCCCTGCGCAGTCGGCCGGTGGTTTATTTAGGGTGAAGACCACCCGAATCGTGGCCGGGTCCCATGGGGAGTTTGTTCATCAACTTCTGCACTTGTTGGGGATAGCATATGCTATGGTTCACCATCCCTATTGGGATATAATACAACCAACATCAACCAACATCAACCAACTATATATATATAGTTTATGGGATGAATTGGAAATATGATGAGGATAGAGCCACCATCATGGGGATATAATGAGATACAATATAACCAACAATATCATATGGAGATTGTCTCGTTAGTTGGCGGAAAAAAACCCTGATGATTTGCCATGGAATGGCGTGGCAAATTAGGCTCCACCATCAATTCATTTGGGATTGCCTTTTTTTTTTCAGACAACCCTGATCTCATCCCTCTTTTGGCATGGTTTGTCAACGATGTCCTCGCCTTTTCAACTGGACATTTCGCCAGCGACGGAAGTCCCAATTTTTTTTTGGGATGTTCACCACCAAAACGTTGGGAAAATTGATAGGGAAGGGGTTTCAGAGAATAATATACACATGAAGGATGTGGCCTTGGATTTTCTATGTTCATGTTACTGGAGTAGGTTGGACTTGGAAGTGGTTAAAAAAAAACCAAATGTGACGAGGCTTAAATACACTGTGGATCAACTGAAACGATAGCTGATATATCTGTAGGTGACCATAGTAACTGGATGTACCCTCTGGTAAACTAACATAGCTACTGTATGGAAAATCACCATTTTCAATGGGAAAATCCACTATAAATGGTCATTTTCAATAGCTATGTTAAATTACCAGAGGTATATCCTCCAACAATCTTAAACCTGGCTTGCTGGCAAATCCCGCCTATTTATAGATAGATTTCCCATCAAAAGCTCCAGATTTGGGGATTTCCCAGCACCTTTGATTACCAGAGGCTGTCGCAGCGAAGTGGTGGTTTTTTTCAGGCCCCAAGTAAAGAAACCATCCTAGTAGCAACTTCCCAGGGATTTTGATCAGTTACCCGTTACCGGTCATCAGTTACAAGGGCCAGCTGGGAAAATCATCGAAAAAAGTAAGGCTTTTCCAGCACGCCACGTTTTGATGATCGGAGGGTTTTCCAGAAATGGCGATGATTTTTTCGACCTAGTGTGACAGCTAAAATTTATCCCCAGGCATGTTGACCACGACGAATGGATAACGCGGTGATTGGCAGATCGCCTGCGAAGCCTCTGGGATTGGTCACTGATTGGGCCGAATTTAGGTGTTCATGACTGGTGATTTTCCTAGTATGGCTGGTTAGGATAAATCCTCACTTCAACTTTTTTTTGTGTCATCGGAGCATCCCCCTACCAGTTTGACCCTGAGGAGAACCAAAAGTTTTCCAGGTCTGTGTAGTCGGGAGTTGGGAGTTGGGGAATCATCTACAAGAGGTAATTCTCGAGATTGGGTGGCAGCTGTCCAGATCATTCAAAGAGCAACTATAGATGGCCATATTTGTTTGTTTGCAAAAAAAAATTACATACTATAATTATACATATATATATATGTATATATATATATATGACATATGATGAAATATGCACAATTCCGTACAACTCCTGTAAAGGCTACGCTTGTAGAGGGTTCTGCCTGGATACATTGGAAATCCGTTGGCCGAAGAATTGGTCCGCTAACCCTTTGATTATTTAACATAGCTTAGCTATCGTATAGATGGCCTATTAAGTGGGATGCTAAACATGATGATTTACTGTGCCCATTCAAAGTGATGATTTTCCATAGCTATGTCAAATGACCAGAGGGTAAATAGTTTAAGATTCTATATTTTGTGTATGTTTTTCGCTGTTTCTCGGGCCCATTGAAACCCTGAATCTCTACTAGCAGGGATAGAGCAGCTTTCCACCTTTCAGATCCCCCGAAATGGAGGTTTGATATGTCCCTTTTCAGAATCAAATGTGTGGCAAAGTCGACCCATGTCGACTTTGCCCATCTCGATCGAAAAAGGCTCCAATCAGGTCACATATCCCATCGAGACGATAGCTTCAGCGAGAGATTTAGGATACCTAGGTGCGTTTTGTATGGATTTCTGGTGGCAAACGTCCACCTGGTCCCATCGTATTTCTACGGAGGCCTATTTTTGGTGTTTTTTTTGTCCGTTTTTTTTTTAAATTTCTGGTTCCCAGCTTCTCTTCTTTTCTGCTTTTCGCTGCTTCTTTGCTTCTGTGCTTCTCCACTTTTCTGCTTTTCCGTGCTTGCCTGCTTCTCTGCTTCTCTGCTTTTCTGTGTTTTCATGCTTTCCTGCCTTTCTGCTTCTTTGCTTCTCTGCTTTTCTCCTCCTTTGCTTCTTTGCTTCTGTGCTTTTCTGCTTTTCCCTGCTTGCTTGCTTCTCTGCTTTTCTATGTTTTCCTGCTTTCCTGGTTTTTGCTGCCTTTCTGCTTCTCTGCTTCTTTGCATCTTTGCTTCTCTGCTTCTTTGCTTTTCTGCTTTTCTGCTTCTTTGCCTCTCTGCTTCTCCGCTTTTCTTCTTTTCCGCTTTTCCAGCTTCTCTGCTTCTCTGCTTTCTGCTTTTCCCTGTTTCTTTGCTTACCTGCTTTACTGCTTATCTGTTATTCCCTGCCTTTTTTGTTTCTCATACTGTAGATCAACCCTAAGAAAATAAAAACCATCATATAAATTAAATAACCCCAACTATAAACAAACCCCAAACCAATCCCAAAAAACCACTAAAGCAACTCTAAGTAAACCCTAAACACTCCCTAGAAAAATCAAAAACAAATCCCAAATAACCCCTAAACTAACCCTAAATGGATCTAAACCAACCTATGTTAGACTAAGCCTAAATAAACCTTACACCAACCCTAAATAGATATTAAACCAGGCCTAGATCCTAAACCAAATCTCAACAAACCTTAAAACAACCCGCAATAGGTCCTAAGCCAACCCCAAAAAGTTCCAAGACCCAAACTAAATAACCCCCAAACCAACCGTAAGCAACGCTAAATAGATCCTAAACCAACCCCAAATAGATCTTAAACCAAGCCTAAATGAACCGCAAAACCAGCCCTAAATAGATCTCAAAACACGCCTGCATAAAACCCTAAACCACACCCAAAATACACCCTAAACCAATCTTAAATGGATCCTAAACCAACCCTGAATAGATTTTAGTCAAACCAAACTAAACCCTAAATCGAACCCTAATCCTGAACCAACCCTAAATAGATCTTAAACAAAACCCAAATAAACCCTAAACCACCCCTAAGCAAACTTAAACCAACCCTAAATAGGTCCTAAACCAACCCTAGATAGATCCTAAACCAAGCCTAAATAAACCCTAAAACGAAGCCTAAATAGATCCTAAACCAACCCTAAATAGATCTTAGACCAAGCCTAAATAAACCCCAAAACCAACCCTACCTTTCTGAAAAAGATCCTAAACATTCCTAAACTAACCCTTGAAAAGAAGCTAAAACCAAAAAACCCTTAAACAACCTAAAACCAACCCCAACAAAATCATGCGAAATCTCTAAACTAATCCTAAAACCAACCCTAAATGAACCCTACCTGCAAACTACCATGTTACATGAACAGTTCGAGCACCAAAATGTTGCAAATTCCATCGAAAACGAAAGGTTCGAACTCAAAAACAAATGCAAATAGCGATGAAACGGCAGCTTCCAGCTCCAAAATGCCACAAATTCCACCAAAATGTTGGTTCGAACTCAAACATGCTGCAAATACCATTGAAATGGCAGCTTCCAGCTCCAAAATGCTGCAAAGAGCAAGGAATATGAACAGAACAGGAAATCCCAACAAAAAACTCAAAACGGAAAAAAAAAATGGGGCCATTCCGGACCCATATGTACTTCACTTGCAGAAATCCACCGTTTTTGTCAACACCATTGAGGTGTGCTAGGTGCATTTGCCACCAAAAGTTTACCTTGAACTGATGAGGGAAAAAATCTGAAGTCTATACATGGAGCATCTGGGATAGATTCAAGATCAGGTGTCCCGACCTGCAAAATACCGGACCATGATTTTTTGACCCGAGAAATCAGAGAACGGTCACCCAAAAATATGTTTATACATGTTTATACATTCTTTTTGGATTAGATGGGTTTTGCATCCAGGTAAACAATAAACTTTCAGCATCTTTTAGCCAGGTCATCCAGGTAAACAATAAACTTTTAGCCAGGTATCAACAAGTCACCAGCCATAAGAACGATTCTGATTTGCTCAGGAATCATGGCCCAGTCATGCAGTGGTTTCAACAGGTCGGGCGATTAGTCTCTCTTTGCAGTCCGACATGGTGAGCTAAAGCGACCATCGACCAGCAAAATATGTGTGTCCGATCCATGCGTCACAGCGGCTGGATGTGCATGGAGGGGCTTTGGGACTTGCTGAATTAGGAACGTTAGTTGCTTAACGTTTTTAGCCATAAAGAATATGGACGAAACAGCTACAGTATATCCCAAGGCCATCTCAGGTGATGGTTGGACTATCCCGAGTTCGGGCTGATAAAAAACAGGACATTCGGAACTTCGGAGCACGTCCCAGTCTTGTGGGAGTTCCATCGCCATGACGACTGAAAGCTTAAGTGGCTCAGGTGGTTGATTCAAGGGAAGATCTGCCAACCAAATATATATGGGGATGGGTCAAAACCCTTGTACCCCTGGTGAACATCAAAATAGCTGGTAAATGGATGTTCATCCCCCTAAAAATGGTATCAATAGGTATTGATTCATAGCCATATATGTTATTTTTCTCACACACTTTCCCTGGAAACACTTGGGTTCACCATGCACAAAACCCAGCAAGGTTGTTGAGAAGGAGGTACCCTCACAGCAAACCGTTGGGCCGTTGGGTCTTGTCGCGGCTCTGATCATTGTGATCTGGCTCCACAGTCCAACAAAAAGGCTAAAGGCCACAAACAACGGACAGAACCATCCTGGGCATCTTTGTAGGACGAAAAAGCGATGCCTTGATTTGCCCCTGGACACTTTGGTCCGCAGGCAGGTCAAGTACGGAAGAGTTTTCCATAGTCAGGTTAGATGACCACACTTCGATATTTACACAAATTATCAGGAAAACATAGCTTGGATTACCCATGACCTATCAAAGTTCCATCGATTCCCGGAGAAATACCGTGCCCCCACTGCTGCCATGACGGTGCACCTAAGCTCTCTGCCTTTGCTTGAGAGCCTAGCTGTGATGCCCGCTGGACACTGTGCGGTCTAGGCAACTATGTGGGTATCTTAATGGTCATATCGAGAGTGATGGGAATAGGAACATGTAACCATCCATCTGATATTTAGATATATCACTGCAGTTTATAAAGTCCGTAAAGCTGGAGGATTGGGTCGCCAACATTAACATGATGATTTTTCAGCGTCAACAATAGTTGTTTGATCGCTCCATGGTGGAATGGGTGTGTCATAGTTTGTCCAAAGATGGTGGACACCCCAATTTACCCTCTGGTAAACTAACATAGCTATTGAAAATTGCCATTTATAGTGGATTTACCCATTAAAAATTGTGATTTTCCATAGTTTTGTTAGTTTACCAGAGGGTATCATCATTTTAACAAGGACAATTTTGATCCAACCATGGAATTCTTGAGCCCCCATTGATAGTTTTTTACATGCCATGCATGCCATGCATGCCATGCATGCCATGCCATGCCATGCCATGCCATGCCATGCCTCAGTCCAGAAACCTAAGAAAACATGAGAAAACTGACATCGAAACCCTACATTCAGAATGTGTATGGAAAAGTGTCTTCCACTTGGATGTCATTGTTGGGATTCTATATTGAGGGCGAAACGCATTGGATTCCCAGTAACCTCCAGTGATACACCAAGACCTTCTAGGACAAATTCCGGGCAAGTTTTTTCCCCGATGCCAACTTCTGTGGGGTGTGGGTCAAATGCATGAAAAGCCTTGGACCCGCAGATTGAATGGCCATTGAATCGTATCCCGTTCTTTTGGCACACAAAGACCTAGGCGCTTGACCCTACATGAGTTTTGAGGAGAAATTTGTTTCCTCAGCCACTGGACACTTCACTGGTCAGTTCAGAATTGGTCAATCCCACAGGTCACTGTCACTGACTCTTTGGGATTTCATTTCCCAGAATTGGATGCGAACATCTACAGGCTTTTGTCCTATATCTAGCTAAAAGCAGCCAGTTTCCGAGTTTCCTATAGATTTTCCCTTAAAGCCATCGCTGTGAACAGCAGCCCATTGCCATTCCGGGCCATTCCGGGCCCTTCCGAGGCCACAGAAGCAAAGTGATACGGAGCCTCAGGACCAAGCTGTGAGCCATCGAGAATGGGAGTGATCCAAGCAGCTTCTGTGGGAAATGGCCAGCAAGACGGGAATGAAATCACGTTGATATAGCAATGGTTCTTGATTAAAGCAAGACAATGCAAGACATTGTGGTATGTTGTGGCAATGGTTGTGGCAATGGTTGCGGCAATGGTAATGATTGTCATGGTTGTTATATGTTGTTATATGATGTTATATGATGTTATATGATGTTATATGATGTTATATGATGTTATATGATGTTATACGATGTTATACGATGTTATATGATGTTATATGATGTTATATGATGTTATATGGTTGCGGTTGCGGTTGTGGTTGTAGTTGTATGTCACATGTCTGAGAGCCGTTATTTATTGGAGGAGTATGTAGGAGCCGGAGCCAATATCGGCCATGGAAATCGAGGGCCGGGCAAACACAAGAACAGTCTGTTATTTGATCAATAGAAACCTTGAATCATTTTTTTCCTTGAATCTTGAAGAGCCATGAAGATTCAAATGATAAATTATCAGAAACAATTAATAAGGCAAGTTTATGCCTTGATTGATTTGTTTGTTACTTCTACATTTTTGGTATAGTAATTGCACTTACCACAATGGTTGCACGACCACAAGCCCATGGTATGGCTTGTCGCCTCCAAAAATCACAAGTGGCCAGGATGAGTACAACGATGACATCGATGAGCATCGCTTCTCTCCTGAGGAACGGTTCATGGTGGTTAATAATGGTTAATAATGGTTAATAGTGGTTAATAATGGTTAATAATGGTTAATAGTGGTTAATAGTGGTTAATAATGGTTAATAATGGTTAATAATGGTTAATGGTGGTTAATAATGGTTAATAATGGTTAATGGTGGTTAATAATGGTTAATGGTGGTTAATAATGGTTAATAATGGTTAATGGTGGTTAATAATGGTTAATAATGGTTAATAATGGTTAATGGTGGTTAATAATGGTTAATAATGGTTAATAATGGTTAATAATGGGTAATAGTGGTTAATAATGGTTAATAGCGGTTAATAATGGTTAATAATGGTTAATAATTGTTAATAGTGGTTAATAATTGTTAATAATGGTTAATGTTGGTTAATAGTGGTTAATAATGGTTAATAATGGTTAATAGTGGTTAATGGTGGTTAATAGTGGTTAATAATGGTTAATAATGGTTAATAGTGGTTAATGGTGGTTAATGGTGGTTAATAGTGGTTAATAATGGTTAATAATGGTTAATAGTGGTTAATGGTGGTTAATAGTGGTTGAATGATGTCTCTGCTTGGTGAAAAAATGAGCAACAACAGATGGCCCTCCGGATTCGGTGGTCCATCTGTTGTTGGAACAGAAAACCCATCTGAAAAGATGATTGCACGGAATTTGAACATGGGAATCTTCCATAATTTCCCAGTTTATAGATATTGGATGATATTGGGCTTTCCATCTTAAAATGGAAATCCCCTTAAAAACGCTGGATTTTTCGTTTATTTCATGGAAACCACGTCCCACAAGGCTGGATGATTTAGGGCTATATACCCCCAATTCGGAACCCCCCCGGCGCCATTCGGAAAGCTCTGCAGGAAACGTTGATCATCTTCGATTGGGATGATACCGTGATGCCCTCCTCCTGGGTGCCCCGCTTCAGAAATTCATATGGGAATGGAAACTTAGGAAATCATGATTTAACCATATTGAACCTATGATGGAACCTATGGAGACTCAACATTTCTATCATAGTTTAGCCTGCCGAGCTAGCCTTTTTTGGGGTGGATTTCATCAAGAAATGTCAAGATGTAACCAACAAATCTAGCCTGGGATTTCAACAAATCGTTTGACTGGCTCAGAAATCACCAATTTTACCAAGAAATCACCCAATTTCAATGGGAAAAATCATCGACATCTTCAGTACTTTGCAGCCGTGCTCTGGAGCAGGTGGTGACTTCACTGGCCCTTGCTGAAAATTATGGCTAGTGCCGGGGAAACCAACGCTAGATGGGACAGACATTTGGGTTTGTTAAATGTTGAGAATGTTCAATGTTTCTGCAAGGAAGCCCTGACTTCAGCATGTTTTTTTGACTTTTTGTCATTTGTGGTTATTTTAGAACCAGTTTCAACATAGTTGGGTCCCATATGTGTACATACATACAGGCCCCAGCAGCAAAAGGATGATAGCAAGGTACCTCAACTAGCCCTTTTCCCAGATCAAAATATCAAATAATATCAAATAACACCCTATAAGCCCTGGTTTAGCCAGTAAGGCTGTAGGTTCTATTCATGACTTGTCCAAGAACGATCTTGGGGTCCCAAAACGTTGGCAGTTCAGAGATCTTGAGATACCAAGATGCTCGAAGATCATATAAAACACATTAATTATAGTAAAACATGATTCATGGTACTATCATTTCTCATGCTATTTCACTCCATCATTCATTAGATCTAGTTTAAATTTATTTTTTAATTTAAAGATAGTTTCAGATTTCAGACCATCATGGACGAGTCTAGCCCATCATTAAACTAGGTAACGCCGCCCGTAAAGACGCGGGCTGTTTTGCACTCAGGCATTTCTGATGTGCTTCAGGACATGTGGCACAGCTGTCCAAAGGTCTTTGCCATTGTTGTATCTGTACTGCCAG